>Ga0209000_1000653_pt1 | contig 29752 bp, 27 predicted proteins | sample RifGroD2_FD_183998 | JGI IMG/M metagenome (GOLD analysis project Ga0209000, IMG submission 183998) | Groundwater microbial communities from Rifle, Colorado, USA - Groundwater D2 (SPAdes) (version 2) | ecosystem: Environmental > Aquatic > Deep subsurface > Groundwater | place: Rifle, Colorado... | reverse complement strand
TCTTAATTTAAACACTTTTTATGAGTTTCTTTCTGAATACATAGAGTATTTGTTCGTTGAAAGAGGGCTTTCTCCTAATACAGAACAGGCTTACAGGAGAGATTTAACATTTTTCATTGATTTTCTTGAAAAAAATTCTATTCACAGTTTTGAAAAATTGACACGATCAATATTAAATACTTATATCAGGGATATGAAGCAAAATAACTATTCTCCGACAAGTATAACCAGAAAAATAGCTTCTCTTAGAGGCTGGTTCAGGTGGATGATAGCTAATGAACTCATTGAACACGATCCAACACTAAGCATAGAACAGCCGAAACTTGACAGAAGGCTTCCTAAAGTACTTACTTTATCGGAAATGGAGAAGATTTTATTGCAGCCGTTATCTTTTCAGGATAAAGCAATTCTTGAACTTCTTTATGCGGCAGGATTAAGGGTTTCTGAGCTGGTAAATCTTGATGTAGCAAATGTAAGCCTTGATGGCGGATATGTAAGATGTTTCGGAAAGGGTTCCAAGGAAAGGCTTGTGCCTATAGGCGATGAAGCTAAGCTTAAAATTAAAAATTACTTAAAAGAACGGGATTTTATCCTTAAGAAAACAAGAAAAAAAACTGAAGTACTGTTTATTTCAGAAAAAGGTGAAAAAATTTCAAGGCAGGACGTTTATTTACTTGTAAAAAATCTTGGAAAAGTGGTAAATAAACATATAACTCCTCATACAATACGGCACAGCTTCGCTACTCATCTGCTTGAAAACGGGGCTGATTTAAGAATTGTTCAGGAATTACTGGGACATTGCGATGTTTCTACAACGCAATTATATACCCACATAAGCAAAAAACGTCTTAAAGACGTTTATTTTGCTATAAATAATGATTAAACTTTTTACCCGTGATTTAAAATTTTAAAGATCACATAAATCAAGAAAAAAGCATAAAACAATCCGCCTGTTAAAAGCGCTGACGGCTGTAAAACTCCTTTATTACGGACTATATTAAGATAAACAACCCCTACTGAAAGATAAACCATTAAAACATTTACAAGAGCGTCTATACTTAAAATCCAGGGAGTAAGTGCTAAACCGACCGCTGTAGGAATACAGCTCTGAAAAACCATTGCTCCGGTTATATTTCCCATTGCAAGTGTGTCTTTTTTAGCTCTTATCCATATTACACTGTTGAATTTTTCAGGGAGTTCCGTTGCAATTGGCGTAATAATAAGACTTAAGATGAGCGGATTAATTTTGAAAAATTCCGCTAAAAATTCTATTTGCCCTACAAATACATGGGCAAGAAGGATTATGCCGACAAGAGCAATCATCAATTGAATTATGATAAAAGTAAGCTGAAGATTTTTTGGCGGTTCTATATATTTTGTAAGGTAAAGAGCTTCCAGTTCTTCCTGACCGCCTTCTGTTTCTTTGCTTGCGGTTTGTATAGTTTTTATAACATAAACAAGATAAACTATTAGCAAAACACCTGCCATTACCCATTTCAAAGGTCTAAACGGAATAAAAGAGCTTAAAATAGAAATAGTATAGGCAAGCGCAAAATAATGAAGGTCCCTAAACATAACAACTGTGTTTACAGGCATTTCTTTATTTCGTCTTCCTGTCCTTGTAAAAATAACTACAGCAAGTCCTGTTACGAAAAATGCAAGTGTGCCTAGCATAAATGGCGCACCAAGTATAGCACCTATACCTATTTCATTTGCTTTTTCCATGTCTGTTCCGGCAAGATATCCACCAACTATAGCAACAAGTGGAACTATTGTTTCGGGAAGAGCCGTTCCTACTGCAGCAAGAACACTTCCTACAGCTCCTTCAGACAGATTTAATTCTTCTCCAAGATGCTCCACAGCATTGGTAAAAACCACACAGGCAAGCACTATAAGCGCTAAAATTATTAATATTGACCCAAAAGACAAAAACACTTCCATAACACTCTCCTCATTTTTAGTATTAGATTAATTTTGATTATGCTACAATCTTTTGGTAAACGCAAAAGAATTATATCTAGAAATCAAACTAACAATGAATATAGCTCAAAAAGCAGCTGAAAGCATTAAAAAAGCAAAAACCATCATAATTTTCCATCATGTTGCTCCTGATGGGGATGGTCTTGGCTCTTCGCTGGCTTTAAAAGAAATGATAAGCCAACTTGACAGCGTAAATAAGCTAGATGCTGTTATTACAGGAAAAATTCCCGACACCTACAAATTTTTACCGGGTATAGAGTATCTTAAAAAATCGAACGAAAGCAGTCTTCATCAAAGTTATGACCTTGCGATTGCGCTTGATTGTGCATGCAAAGATCGTCTTGGAGATGCTGAAGAATTATTTAATAATGCCCGAAACACTCTTAACATAGACCATCATATAAGTGATGACGGATTTGCCGATATTGACTGGATAGAGCCTAAAGCTTCAGCGACAGGAGAGATTTTATTTAAATTAATTGAGCCTCTCGGAGTTAAATTAACACAAAATATCGCAATTGACCTTTATACAGCAATATTAACAGATACTGGCGGATTTAAATTCGAGAATACAAAGCCTGAAACATTTAAAATATGTGCTGAATTACTAGCTGCTGGGGCTGATCCTGTTAATATTTACAATGAATGCTATGAATCAAAGCCTCTTGCAATGGTAAAACTTCATGCACGGACTATTGATAACGCTATTTTCCTTGAAAATAATGAAATAGTTTATACCAAAATAACAAGGCGACTTCTTGAAGAAATTAATGCCAGTGATGACCATATAGATGGAATTACAGAGGCATTAAGACAAATAGATTCAGTAAAAATCGCACTCGTATTCAAAGAAACTACAAGAGGAACAACCAAAGTCAGCTTTAGAAGCAACGGTATTAACGTTTGCGAAATAGCAAGCTTCTTTGGGGGCGGCGGTCATAAACTTGCATCAGGCTGTTTACTTGAAAAAAATATTGAAGACACTGTTAATGATGTCATTACAACTGTACGAAAACAGGTTATAAAAGCCAGAGTGCACTAAAACGAGTATTGATATAAAAATTTAAATACTTCTGACAAGCACCACAGAGGCTTTTTCAGGATGCAAATATTTCTTTGCGGTTTCTTCAACTTGCTTTTTTGTAATTGAACTTATAATTTCGGTGTAATCATTTATATAATCATCACCGAGTTCATAAAATTCGTTTACTAAAAGGGTCTTTGCTATCCCGTTATTACTGGCAAACCGTAGAGGATAAGCTCCTACATTGTAGGATTTTGCATATTCCAGTTCTAAATCAGTAATTCCATTATTAATAAACCTGTTTATTTCTTCTTTTAAAGCGTTTATAGCTATATCTACACGGTTATCATCAACTCCAAACCTAACAGACCATCCTCCGGGAATCAACAGCGACGTAAAACCAGACGAGATACTATAAACAAGTCCGAGTTCTTCTCTTAATTTTTTGCCTATCCTGCTTGATAGAGCACCGCTTCCTCCAAGTATAAAGTTCATTATCAAAGCTTTATGGTAATCAGGATCGTTTCTTGTCAAGTTTCCATAGTGACCAAATACAACTTTTGTCTCTGTTTTATTTTTTACAGGCACTATTTGCTGTTTAAATTCATTCTGAAGCTTAACAGGTTTAATTTTAGGGTAAATTGTTTCTTTTTTTGCCCAGTGATAAAAATGCTTTTCAACCAGATTAAAAGCTTCTTCCATTTCTATATTTCCGGCTATAGCCATAATAGTGTTGTTAGGGGCATAAAATCTGTCATAAAATCCTTTTATATCTTCCAGATAGATATTTTTTATTTGTTTTTCCTGTGTTGAATGACTAAATGCATACCAGGGATGACTTTTTTGGAAAATCATCCGTTTAAAATACATATTTGCAAGGAAATCAGAGTTGTTTTTTCTCTGTTTTATGCCTGCTATATAGAATTTTTTCATTTTTTCAAATTCATCTTCAGGAAAAGACGGTTCTGTCAAAATTTCAGACAGAAGGCTGAGAATATATGGAAAATCTTCTTTTACACAAGAGAGAGCGAAATTAACAGATTCTGTAATATTTCCAATACCAACAGTAGCGCCTCTTGACTCAACTTCTACTGCAATTTCAAGCTTTGTTTTGTTTTTTGTGCCTCTGTTCATCATTCCGCCACACATAAAAGGTAATGACGGGTTAACAGTGCCTGCATAAAGATTGCCTGCAAATATAGTTCCGTATAATTTCACCGTATCACTTATATTATTTGGAGAAACCAGAACTTTTATTCCGTTAGAGGTTATTCTTTTTGAAAAATTGACGGGATAAGGTTTGGTTTTTGATTCTATAATTATTGGAAGAGGATTATTGCTTTGTTTATTTTCAGGAACAATTTTATAATCTGATATAGGAGAAATTACTCTTTTTTCACCCTGTACAGGAATAAAATGACCTACTGTGCAGTTTTTTCTTGTTAAATATAGTTTTGATACTCTTTTAATATCATCCAGAGTTACTTTTTGGATATTATTAATATAATTTTCAAAAAATTTATAAGTACTTATAGTTTCATAATAACCTATAAGGTAGGCATACTTTAATGTTCCGTCTTTATTAAATTCAAAACTCGACCTGATTCGTTTTTTTGTACTTTCGAGTTCTTCTTCTGTATATGATTTATGGTTATAAATATTATTAATTTCGTCAAAAATCCTGTTTTCTGCTTCGGTATGGCTTATATTAGGGAACAAAGTCGCTATTATAGTAAATAATCCTGAATCTTTTGTTATTTCAACGTTTGTACTTATATCGGTAGCTATTTGTTTTTCTACTAATTCCTGATGTATCCTGCTACTTACGCCTGTATTAAGCATCTCACCAATTACCAGCAAAGGAAAAATATCATCATGATCATAGGAAGGAATATGATAAGCCAGTTTTACGATAGAATAACTACCTGCTTTACTCACTTGAGTTCTTCTTAAGTGGTTTTGAGGGTTTTCTTTTTCAACAAAAGAAACTGTTTCACCAGGTGGAATAGAATCAAAATGTTTTTTTATAAGTCTAATAGCTTCATCCTGGTCAAAATTTCCCACCACAACTATGGTTGCATTATTTGGTTTATAAAAATTGTCATAATAAGCCTGCAAATCCTGAATAGTAATATTCTTTACATCTTCAGCCAGGCCTATAATCGGATTTCGATAAGGGTGTTTTTTATATGTTTTGAGTCGTATAGCATTTTCTAACTCGGAATACGGGTTATCAAGACCTTTTTCAAGTTCGGCAAGGATTATTCCAACTTCTGTTTTTCTGTCATTTTCATTTAAAATAAGTTTATGCATTCGCTGTGATTCAATTATCATGGCGAGTTCAAGCTTGCTCGTAGTAAATGTTTCGTAGTAGCAAGTGAAATCCCTTGAAGTATACGCGTTAAAATTCCCGCCATTTCTGTTTATTTCAGAAACGATCTGCCCATAATCAAATAATTCTGTTCTTTTAAAACTTAAATGCTCAAGAAAATGCGACAAACCTGTTTTACCGGCTACTTCATTTCGGGAACCAACTTTGTACCAGACCATAAAAGTGGCGGAAGGAGCGCCGCAATAAGAATAAAACAAAATTTTAAGTCCGTTATCAAGTTTATGTTCAGAAATGCTAATATTATTCCGATTCATTAAGAAATTTCCATTGTTCTGATGTGAATTTCCCGCTTTTTGCTATCTGATGTCCTTTGATATAAATCTCATCAGGCTTTCCTTTATTTAAAATATCCTGATAATTCTCGTTATCATTTAAATTAAACACCAGAAAATCAGCGTCTTTGCCTTCTTCGAGAGAACCTGTTATATCATCAATTTTCAATATGCTGGCTGAATTTATTGTTAACATATCCATAAGTTTTTGAAAATCCAGACCTGTATAATCTTTAGCATATTTCGCTTCATTCAAAATACTTAAGTCATAGTTACTGAACCTGCTATCAGTTCCCAGCCTTGTGTTTTGAAGAATATTTTGAGATAAATTGTTGAAATTTAGCGTTTTTTTGTGAAGCAGCATGTTGCTTCTCGGACAATGCGCAATTCCTACGCCATAACTTACAAGCTTTTCAAGCGATTTTTCGTCCAGTTCTATACAATGAGCAACTGTTAAATTTCCTTTTAATCTCTCCAAAACACCAAGCTTTTCCAGATATTCAACGGGGTTCATCCCTGATTCATAAGGTTTCATATTGTCCCATTTGACCAGCTTATGGATTTTGTCTATGCCTGAAGGTTTATTATTCAGCCAATTAATTTCATCCTGTGATTCTGCAAGGTGAGTATGTACTAAAATATTTTCCTCTGCTGAAAATTTAGCAATTTCTTCCCATAAAGTATTGTGAACATTATAAATAGAATGAGGGGAAATCCCTATTGTTACATTTTTTGAAGTATTTTCTCTAATCTGTTTTTGAAGTTTTTCAATTTCTTTTTTACTGTTTTCTTCGTTGTTTGAAAAAGTTTCAAGAAACACAAAGCTTTTTAAATCAAGGTTCTTCAGGATACTTAAAAAAGATTCTTCTCTTGAAAGCTGAACTATGCAGGTACATCCCGACAAAACAGTTTCTCTTAAGCCGTTTTTAAATGATTTTATTTTCTTAGCTTCTGACCAGAAAAAGTATTGCTTCATTAAACTTATTATCCAATCAGCAAAATCAATATTTTGGGGTATCTGCTCAGGCTTAAATAGTGGTTTTAAGTCTGTATACTGCAAATGCGTATGCAAGTTTACAAAACCGGGAGTTATCACAGCATTTCCAAAGTCTATAACTTCCATATTTTCAGGAACTTTGTTGTTTTCAACTATATCAAAAACTTTTCCGTCCTGAACTACAAGAACGCTGTTCTCGTAAATCTTTTCCCCTGAAGAAATTATGTATTTTGATTTGTAGAATTTATGCATTATCACAACAAAGATTTAAGTACTAATCAGAAGAATTAGAGAAGTTATAAGGGGTGGCTACTGCCACCTTTTTGACTGCTATTTAGGTCGTTGCGGAGGTCTTCCACTTTAAAGCGGATAATTTCCGCATTATCATTCTTTTGAATATAAATATCTTTCAATCCTGCCTGAACTATAAACCTTTTACAAAGAATACAAATCTGGTCATGTCCGTAAATATAAATCGTTCCATTCTGGCAAGTTTTTTCTCCCGCCTGAATAATAGCATTTTGCTCGGCATGTATTGACTGGCATGTCTCATATCTGGTGCCTGAAGGAATATTATTTTCCACACGATAGCATAAACCCTTTTCAAGGCAGGAAATCACTTTGCTTGGAGTGCCGTTATAGCCTGTTGATTTAATTTTATTATTAGTATCAACAATTACTGCGCCGACTTGCGCTCTTATACAGCTTGAACGACTTGATGCCTGTTTGGCAAACCCCATAAAATATTCCGTAAAACTGGGACGCATTTAATTTATACCTCTTATATATCTGTTTTTTATTTTCTATAACAGTATAACATTTGAAAGTATAAATTAAAATTAGAAACTTTTGTTTGTAGCAATCGCCCTCTGCATTGAACAAAGAATTTGTTGTTTTGCTTTATCATCAAGTCTTATTGTTACATAACAACAGGCGGGAGAATTAATTTCAAAACCTCTCTCTACAACAATACGGAAAGTGCCGACAGGTGTTCCTTCTACAGCTCTTATTATTGCTCCGTCAATTCTTGTTTTATCAATATCAGGATAAATTAAACCAGATAAAAATCCGGCTGTTGCTTGTGCTCCAATAGTTATTGCAAATATAACACCGCCACCTAAAGCCGTTGCTGCTCCTAGCGGAATAGAAGTTGCCGGACCTGCTACAAAAATCGGCGCTCTTTCCAAAAGTTTTTTCATAGAACTTTTATAGTGAGGATCAACTATTCTAAGTTTTATTGGATCTTGTTCAAGACATATATTACAGCCTGAACTGGTTTTTATATTTGTAATTAAAAAATCAATATAAGCGTCAGACCTTAATATAAAATTGTTTTTTGCTTTAACGACTTTTCCCTCAATTATACTGCCGCATGGAATTATAACTTTATTGCCGCAATCTATATCATCCATGGTTTTCAACTGTAATTTATCGCAGGGTTTGGCTGTTTCACTGTTTAAATCTGTTAATGTTCTTGTTAAAACAAGATTTTCTTTTATAAGTCGTTTAGACCATTCTTTATCAGCTTTTGTACAACTATACTGCTGAGCAAAAGCACTTATTGAAAGAGTTTGAGACAAAAGTGCAATTATGGAAAAAATCAGAAAAAATTTATTTAATTTCATGCTTCAAAATACCTCTCTTTTCGTTATTATGCTAAAACGATTTTATCAAAAAACGCTCCTAATAAGCTATACCGCTTTCGCAAAATATTTTTCATTTATCGATTACTCTTTTGAAGCGGTATAAAAGTATTTTGACAATAAAGTTCTTAAATTGCTTTTACCTACTTAAACAAAAAAAAGAATAAAATTATTTGATTTTTATTCCCCAAAAAGTTGGGCTAAATTACTTTTTTAATCTATCTAAGTATTATAAAATTTAATTATGGAAACTATGCATTGTGAAATTTATGACAGAAACGAATTAATCTGGGGAAAAGAAGCTCAAAATCTTCTTTTTCAAAAGCATGTCGCCATTTTTGGACTTGGTGGAGTAGGAAGCTATGCCGCAGAAGCTCTTGCAAGATCAGGTATCGGTAAAATTACTGTTGTTGATTTTGATGAAGTGACAGAATCAAATATTAACAGGCAGCTTCTGGCTTTTAATTCCAATATCGGCGAGAAAAAAGCTTTTCTTATGGAGGACAGGATTAAAAATATCAATCCCGCCATTCAGGTAAACGCCTTAAATGATTTTTGCACGAAAGCTTTAACGGAAAAAATATTTTTCGGGCAGGTTGATTATGTGATTGATGCAATTGATACATTAAAAACAAAAGTTGACCTTTTAGAAAGCTGTGTTAAAAAAAATATTCCTGTGATAAGTTCTCTTGGTGCAGGAAACAGGCTTGATCCTACTCAGCTTTATACCGCAGATATTTCTGAAGTTAATTCAAGAAGCTGTGATTTTGTAAGGTACGTAGTTAGTAAGCTTAAAACAAGAGGTATAACTCAAGGTTTAACTGTAGTTTTGAGTAAAGAAAAACCTATTTCTGTTGAAAAAAAACTTTCTTGTATTGAGATAAAAACTGAAACAGGCGAAAATATTGAGCTTAAAAAAATTTCTCCGGGAAGTTCGCCATTTGTTCCTCCTGTTGCAGGATTTATTATGGCTTCTCATGTTGTGCGGAGCTTTATTTGAAAATAATAAAATGCCTCCTTAACGGAGGCAAAAAATGTTTGAGTTTTTGCGAAAAAGATAGCCGGAATTAAATTTCAGAATGAGTTTTTCGCGGAAACTGTCAATTTCCGCAAGCACTCCTGCTTTTTGAATTTATTTAGATGATATTTTCTCTGATAGCTTTTACAGCAGCCTGCACTCTGTCATCAACACAAAGTTTTTGTAAAATACTGCATACATGCGCTTTTGCGGTATGAACACTTACAATAAGGTCTTTGGCTATTTCTGTGTTGCTTTTTCCTTGAACAAGAAGCCTTAAAACTTCCATTTCTCTTTCTGTAAGTTGGGCTCTTGCATCAGAAATTTCTGAAGGGTTAAGAACTTTTGTAGATTGAGGTTTAGGGAAAAGATTTAATGCAACTTTAGCAATGGCAGGATCTAGCCATGCTGCGCCCTGACTGACGTTTTTAAGCACATTTACAAGTGTATTTGGCTCTATATCTTTTAAACAATATGCGTTTGCACCTGAACCAAGCGATGCCAGAACTTCTTCATCCCTGTCATGTGAAGTGAGGATAACGACTTTTATTTTGTCATCAAAAGCTTTTACCTGCTGTGTTGCCTCAATTCCGTTAATTCCCGGCAGTCCTAAATCCATAAGAACCACATCGGGTTTTAATTCTTTGATTAAAGCAAGCCCTTTTTCCCCATCTTCTGCTTCACCTATTACTTGAATCCCCTCAAATTCATTTAATGAAGATCTTAAGCCTACGCGAGTCAGTTTATAATCTTCTACAATTACTATTCTTACAGATGTTGTTTCAATAGACAGCATAAATTTTTCCTTTTCTGGTACTAGTTAATCTAACGACTTTTTTTCATACATTTAAATACTTATTTGTATTTATATTTCAAGTGTAATACTACCATAAAATATAAATATGATAAGCGATTTTCGAAAAAATAACCTAGTTGGGCAGTAGTTGAAAATTAAAAGTATAATTTTTTTACGTTATATTGAAACAAAAAATCACCCGTGCTATAAAGGGATCCTGCCATTACACCTATGTTTTGGTTTGTTACTAATTTATGATAAATATTTATAGATTCTTTTATGTTTTGAGTTATATATATTTTATTTGGCATGTGTTTTTCAATTAATTTAGCTTTTAAAACTTTCGGAGAAACAGCCGCACCTGAATTTGATTTAGTAAGTATTACCGTATCGCTTTGCCTGAATAAAATTTCCATGACTTCTGCATAGTTTTTTGTACTTATAGATGAATAAATCCATATTCTTTCTTTATCAGGGTAATAATTATCAAGACTTTCTCGAAGCAATTTAGCGGCATTCGGGTTATGCGCACCATCCAATATTAAGTTCATTTCTTTTATATATTGAAATCTTGCCGGCCATGAAACATTTTGAAGTCCTTCTTGAACAGTTTTTTCAGGAATTATTATTCCATGCCGCCTGAGGGTTTCTATAGCTTTAAGCACAAGTGAAAGATTTTTTTTCTGCCATGCTCCCTTTAGATTTACTTCATAAGAAGTATCAGCATCATCAACTAATATTAAATCACTGCTTGTCTCAAAAGCTTTTTCTCTTATAACTTCAAGCCCCTTGTTGTCTTTAGAGGTGATTACAGGAATATTTGACTTTATGATTCCTGCTTTTTCAAAGGCTATTTTTTCTATAGTATCGCCCAGTCTATCAACATGGTCTAAATCAATAGTGGTTATTATTGACAACAAAGGATTTTTTATGGCATTAGTTGCATCAAGCCTTCCACCGAGTCCTGTTTCGATTACTGTAAAATCTACTTCTTCTCTTTGAAAGTAAACAAAAGCCAATACAGTAAGAATTTCAAATTCTGTGGCATGGATGTTGTTTTCTTCTGCGGTTTTGATAATCTCAAAAATTAAATCCGCAAAATCATCTTTTGAAATATCTTTGTCGTTAATTTTAATCCGTTCTGTATAATCTACAAGATGAGGACTTGTATAAAGTCCTGTTTTATATCCCGCATGAGTCAAAACAGAAGCAAGCATTGCACATGTTGAGCCTTTTCCGTTAGTTCCCGCCACATGAATACATTTTATTTTATCCTGCGGGTTATTATAAAGCTCAAGCAGGTTTTTTACTCTATCCAACCCGAGATTTATATAGAATTTCCCCTGCGAAGTCAGGATAGAAATGGCTTTTTCATATAATATTGTAGGATTTGGCATTTTTATTGTGCTAATGACTTTAAAAGTTCTTGTATTGACTGAGATTGCTGCTCTATTTCTTTAATACGCTCTTTTGTCAGTTCAACTACCTCTTTAGGTGCACTTTCAAGAAACTTCGGACTGCTTAGTCTTGAGTCAAGACCTTTTTTCTCTTTATCAAGCGTTTCGAGTTTTTTATTCTGTCTTTGTATTTCTTTATCCAAATCAATAAGTCCTATAAGAGGAACAACTATAAGCGAAGCCCCCATCATTGTAGTAGCTGACTGTGAAGGAATTTCTGCAGGTATACCTGATTTCACAGAAAGTCTTTCAACCCTTGCAAAAGTTTCTATATAAGGTCTTATAACCTCAAAAGTTTCTTTTGCAGCAGCATCTTCAGAATAAATTTTTGCCTGTATAGTTGCACTTACAGGGATATTAAAAGCCTGTCTGATATTTCTGAGAGATTTAATTGTTTCAATTGCTGTATTAAGCTTTGATTCAGCTCTTTCGTCCTTTAATCCCATATCATAACTCGGAAAATCAGTAAGCATTATTGATTGTGAATCATTTTTATATAGCTTGCCCGGGATAAGCTGCCAAATCTCTTCGGTAATATGTGGCATAATTGGATGAAGAAGTCTTAATGTCCTTTCAAGCACATATCTTAAAACTCTTTGAGTATTTAATTTTGTATTAGGATTGTTAAGCTGTGTTTTTGCAATTTCTACATACCAGTCACAGTATGAGTTCCAGAAAAATTCATATAATAATTGGGCTGTTTCACCAAATCTATATGATTCCAGATTCTTATTTACTTCAAATACAGCCTCATTATACTTATGAAGAATCCATCTATCTGCAATAGTAAGCGCACTCATATCAATTTCGGAATCATCAACACCTTCGAGGTTCATTAATACAAACTTAGAGGCATTCCATATTTTGTTTGCAAAGTTTCTTCCATATTCAAAACGCTCGTCTGAAACTTTAATATCCTGTCCGCCATAGGTTACAAGGCTTGTTAATGTAAATCTGAGAGCATCAGAGCCATATCTGTCAATTATTTCAACGGGATCAATCGTGTTGCCCTTTGATTTACTCATTTTTTGACCTTTTTCATCACGAATCAAACCGTGAATATAAACAGTCTTAAATGGCGATTTGTCGGTGAATTCATAACCCATAACGACCATTCTTGCCACCCAGAAAAAGATTATATCAAATCCTGTCACGAGAACGCTTGTAGGGTAGAATTTTTTGAAATCGGGACTCTCTAGATCAGGCCAGCCCATTGTTGAAAATGGCCATAATCCTGACGAAAACCATGTATCAAGAACATCTGTTTCTTGCGTTAAGTTTAAACTTCCGCATTTCGTGCATTTTTCAGGTTTTTCAGTTGCTACAACCATTTCTTTGCAATCATCACAATAGTAAGCAGGAATCTGATGTCCCCACCATAATTGTCTGCTAATACACCAATCACGAACATTTTCCATCCAATCAAGATAAATTTTTGTCCATCTTTCAGGAATAAAACCAAGTTCACCTGTTTCTAAAGCTTTAATAGGTCTATCTGAAAGCTCTGTCATTTTTACAAACCACTGCTCAGAAAGAAGCGGCTCAATTTTTTCTCCGCAACGCTGGCAATGACCAACATTATGCTCATGAGGAATTGCCCTTATAAATTCCCCGCGTATTTTTAGAAGTTCAAGAGTTTTTTCTCTCGCTTTATCCCTTTCGAGTCCGCGCAGTTCATAAGGAACATTTTCGTCTGTAAGAAGATTTCCCGCTTCGTCCATAATCCAGATAGGACTTAAGCCGTGGCGTTTGCCGATTTCGTAGTCATTAGGATCGTGGGCAGGAGTAATTTTAAGTGCGCCAGTGCCAAACCCCATTTCTACTGCTTCATCGGCAATAACAGGTATTGCCCTGCCAATTATCGGAACAACTACTTGTTTACCGATTAAATCTTTATATTTAGGATCGTTAGGATTAACAGCAACAGCTACATCCCCAAACATGGTTTCCGGTCTTGTTGTTGCAACAACCACAGCCCCGTAAGAATCCTTGAAAGGATAGCTGATTTCCCATAAATGTCCCTGCTCGGTCAGATAATCTGTTTCTATATCGCTGATTGCAGACCTGCATCTAGGGCACCAATTTACAATATATTTTCCTTTATAAATCAAGCCCTTATTGTATAAGCTTACAAAAACTTCTTTAACAGCTTTTGAACACCCTTCATCAAGAGTGAATCTTTCTCTGGAAAGATCGAAAGATGCTCCTAGTCTTTTAAATTGTCCTAAAATTCTGCTTTTATGCTTGTTAGCCCAGTCCCATGTATATTCAAGGAATTTTTCCCTGCCTATATCGTGCCTTGAAATATTATCTTTTCTTAATTCTTTTTCTACTACGTTCTGAGTTGCGATTCCGGCATGATCGGTTCCTGGAAGCCAGAGTGTTTCAAAACCTGACATTCTTTTGTGGCGAATAATTATGTCCTGAAGTGTTCCATCAAGAGCATGCCCCATGTGAAGCACGCCTGTCACGTTTGGTGGAGGGATTACAATACTGAAAGGCGGTTTTTGGCTTTCAGCATCAGCCTTAAAACAGTTATTTTCTTCCCAAAATTTATATATTTTTTCTTCAACTTCTTTTGGACTATATGCTTTTGGCAAATCTTTCATTTGAAAACTCCGTTTATACTCATAATTTATGATTTTACCATATTAAGTCCAGAAGAAAATTTTATTAAGAATTTTTACCTGATTTTATTCTTTTCTTTTTGTATTCGCATCCAGGAATTCCTTCAGCAAAACGTTTCCATACATCATCCCAAAAATTCTGAACAGTGCGATCTTTACCAGATTTAGATAATTCTCTTTCCAGTCTATTTTCCTGAATTTTGCAATAATTTATGTATTTACGAATAAACGGTAATTTTTGTATTAATTAATTTTCTCCAAATTTTTTCGCAAATTCTGATGTTAATCTTAACTGTTCTCTTGCTTTTTCAACTACAGATACACAAAAATCAGCAAATTTCTTGGGGCTTTTAGGTATACCGAGCTTATTTATGCCAATAAGAGGAGTATAATTAATATCGAATAAAGCTTTTTCATCAGATGCATTTTTATAATAAGAAACAATAGGAGCAAGTCTGTCTTTTAATATAAAATCATCTTTTAAAAATCCTACTTTAACTAAATCCTTACCGCCTAATTTTGCTACAGCTTTGCATGCAGCGTTTATTGCTTCTTTACAATTTGTTCCATATTTTCCTGATACTGCCAGTTTTGCTATTTCACCTGCATCCCCGCCAAAACCAGCGCTAAATCCAACATGTTGTTTTCCATAATTTTGTTGTACTGAATTGATTTGCATTTTGTTTTTCCTTAATTAAATTTAAATTTACTTAAATGTTACATGTGCTTAAAAAGCCCTAAAAACAAAAATTGATAGAAATTTGCTTTGTGGTTTACAAACTGTTACAAGATAAAATATGGTGAATTGTATAATTAGAATAGAAAAATAATTTAAATTTTTACGGAGTATAAATAATGATTCTGAAACACTTTACGGCAGGAGAATATGAAACAAATAATTATCTAATAATTGATGAAGAAACCCGTGAGGCTGCTTTGATAGATGCTGGCGGAAACTATGAAAAAACAGTCAAGCTTTTGAAAGATAATAATTGTCACAACGAAGATATAATTAAAAATCAGAAGGATTGGGAGCCTATAAAGGGTGGTTACTGCCACTTGAAATATATTTTGCATACACACGGGCATTTTGACCATATTCAGGGAGATTGGGAACTTCAGAAAAATTTTGACGTAAAAACACTTATTCATAAAGACGATGAGTCGCTTGCAAAATCGCTGAAACAGCAGTTGATGATGTTTGGAATGAAAAGCGCTGAAACCCCTAAAATTGACGGATATCTTGAAGATGGACAAATAATAGAAGTAGGAAAGCTGAAATTAAAGGTTATTCATACACCAGGGCACACTTTAGGCGGGGTTTGTTTCCTTTTAGACAAAAATTTATTCTCCGGTGATACACTTTTTGCTGATTCAGTCGGTCGGACAGATTTGCCGGGCGGCTCTTATGAAGCTTTAGGAAATTCGATTAAAAACAAATTGTTTACTCTTGATGAAGACATAACCGTATATTCAGGGCATGGACCTTCTACAACTATAGGTCACGAAAAACAAAATAATCCTTACTTCGGCGCAGAGGCAAAGCCTCAAACATAAGTAACCGATTCATGTGTTAAATACTTCTCTTTTTAGCAAAGGTCAAACTGTGAAAGATTTAATTAAAATAAAAATCTGTGGAATAACAAGAAAAGAAGATACCCTGCTTGCGGCGGAACTTGGAGCATGGGCTGTCGGGTTTATTTTTGTCAAAAATACACCCAGATATATTTCTCCAGAAAAAGTTGCTGAAATTATAAAGGAGCTTCCTCAAAATCTTATAAAGATCGGTGTTTTTGCAGATGAATCTATTGAAGAAATAAAAAGCATCGCAATTCAGACAGGGATTACAAAAATTCAGCTTCATGGTGAAGAATCACCTGATTTTTGCGAAAATCTGGCTAAACTTACAGGAAAAGAAATAATTAAGGCAATAAAAGTAAAAAGCGATGAAGATTTACAGCTTATAACTCAGTATAAAGACAAAGTATCTTTTGTGCTTCTTGACAGCTATTGCGAAAATCAACTTGGCGGAACAGGAAAGACTTTTGACTGGGAAATAGCCAAAAAAGCAAAAGAATATGGCATTCCTATAATTCTTGCAGGAGGATTAAATCCTGACAATATAAAACAGGCTTATGAAACAGTAAAACCTTATGCCTTTGATATTTCCAGCGGGGTAGAAATATCAAAAGGGGTTAAAGATAATGAAAAATTAAGAAAACTTTTTACTTTAAATCTTCAATAAAAGTTATAGCTTTTATTGAGATTTCTTTTTTTGTTTCATCCGGCAAATGCCTTAAAAGTTCGGCAAAGATACGCGACACTTCATCATAATCATACCAACGGCGCTTTTGTTCTTCACTTGTTGCCAGATGGAAGATTTCATCCGGAATCATGTCTGAATATGGCGGTTTTGATATGATTTCGTTCATCAAAAAAGTTGCGGTCTGACGTTTTTTTCTATCATCAAGCTGTTCCATTATTTCAAAGCATTTTGCAACAATAGGATCTTTTTCATACCATCTGGCAAAAGTTTTATTTTCTTCAGACATTTTTATAACCTTTCAAAACAAATTTAAGTCGGGCATATTCTTTTTCATAATGGTACAATTTTTTTTTGATCTGGTAAAGTATAATTAACTTTATTAAAATAAAATTGTGATTTTTTATGTATATAATCGAACTGATTTTAAAAAAATGGTTTGAGAAAAAAAAGCCCCCTGTTCATTTTGAACTGCAAGAACGGGAGGAAGACTTATACAAAAACTGCGACAAGCATATTTATATGCCGATAGACAGTTCCTGTGATTATTTGGCATGCAAAAACTGCGGACATATACTCAGGAATTATAAAGAAAAAACTAATAAAAAAAATCAGGCAACGTATGACAGCTTCTGATTTAAATCTAAATTATTTTGATTTTTTCTTCCTGTAAATGCTACATAACCAAGTTCACCGTTTAATAATTTTTTAAGTTTTTGAACCCAGCTTTTGCCGTTTATTTCAGAAGAACCTTCAAATAATTGTCCTTCTTTTAAATTTATTTTTTCATATTCTTTAAGAGCTTTTTTACTGTTTTCAAGAAATTCAGGATTTGTTTGATACCATTTTTTTAGAGACATAGAATCTCTTTTTGTATTTATTCGTGATCCTGTGAGTACAAAATTTTCCAGATTATTAATACTTTCCAAACCTTTTTGAGCCGCTTTTTCTCTTTGAGAATGAGGAATTACATGCTCAATTGTAGGCTTATAGCCTTTGCCAAAAGGTTTACCTGTATAAAAATCGGGTAGGCCCAATTTTACTGCAAGTCTTTTTAATGTTTGCATTATACTTTTTTGAGTTTCTGTATAATGACGATGACTTTTTTGAAACGAAATTGTGTCGTGAATAGGATGATTTAGAAAAGAATAATTATTGAATTCTTTTTTAGGTGTAGTGTTATTATTAGTTGTTAAACTGCCGAAGAAAATTTGTTTTATTCCGGTAAGACCACTCATAATACCCATCTCCTGACAAATCTATTAAACTCCTTTAACGCATTTTTCTTTACCTTTCAACCTGTTTTTTTATTCATCTCAAAAAAAATACGCCGTTTTAAAAAACAGCGCATTTTATAAAGCTTATTAATATTTGAAGTTCCGCAGAACCAGAGTCCTTTTTATATTTATATTGAAATTGTCTTTCACTCATCCTTAAAACCATTTCTCTCCCATCTATTACAATAATTATCTACAGTAATTAATAAAAAAGCAATCTTATGTAAACATTCATTATTGAATAAATTTATAATAAACTCAGCTGCCGTTTAAAAACAATCGACAACTGAGTAGAAAAGTTATGGGTAGAAAAAATTAAGCGTTGTAAGACAAATTTTGAGGTTTTTTGCCTGTAAAAGTAACTACTCCCTGTGCTTCCCTATTGAGAGTTTTCTTTACTGTTTCAACATAATCTTGTCCGTTAACTATTAAACCTCTTAATTGATTCAAGTAATTTTGGATGTTCTGAATAACGCCCGGTTTTTTCTTAAGCCATTTAGAAAAAGGCATGTTGCCTCTTTCTCCATTAATTGCAGCGCCTGTAATAAGGCAGTTGCTGATAGTATTTGGTCCGCCTTTTGAATGCGGTAATATATGTTCAAATGTTCTTTGTCTTCTGCTTAAAATTTTTCCGGTATAAGCATCCAGACTAACAATATCTTTTAAAGGGGATTTGTATCCAAAAGGAATTTGTTGATTTTGTTCTAAAGCAATATTTTTGTTAACTATTTTGGATGCAAAAAATTGTTTTACACTTGTAAGACCGTTCATATAAAATCTCCCGGTTGTTTTTTACGCATGATAATAATGCCTGTTAAAACAGTAATTATTTATTTAAATCGTTTAAACCCTTTTGATCTATTTTAAAGACAGGTAAATTAAGCTACTAATGACAATCTTTGATCTTTTTGAATTGAAGTCAAATTACTTTGATTTTTTCTTCCTGCAAATGCTACATAGCCCATTTCTTGGTTTAATAATTTTTTTAGGCTTTTAACCCATTCTTTTCCATTGATTATAGGGTTGCTAACTTTTTCATATTCTTTAAGAGCTTCTATGCCATTTTTTAAGAAATCCGGATGAGCTTTGTACCATTCTTTTAGAGGAATAGAGCCTCTGTCACTATTTGTTTTATTGCCAACAGGTACAAAATTTTCAAGTGAATTAACACTTAAAAGACCTCTTGATGCAGCTTTATGTCTTTGAGAATGCGGAAGTAGATGTTCTACAGAAACTTTTTCTTTGTGATTTAAACCAAATCTTTTTCCTGTATAAAAATCAGGCAAATTTAATGTTTCTGCGAGCTTTCTCATTGTTCTCATTAACAATTTAGTAGCATCTGAATAATGGCGTTTGGATTTTCCAAATGAAACCGTATCGCAAATAGGATTGCTTAAAAGAGATGAATTGTTAAATTCTTTTTGCAGAGATGAATTGTTGTTTGTTCTAAAATTTGTGAAGAAAGCATGTTTAATTCCGATAAGACCGTTCATATAATGTTCTCCTGATAACCCACTAACTAAAACTCTTATTTTTTACTTATTTAATTTTTATTATTTTTATTTGCAGAGATAAAATGAATTGAGATGAGATGAATTGATAAACGAGGTGTTAATAGTCTAAACTTTCCCCTTTCTTTTATTTAAAGATTTATATATGTCAAATATACAAAATTTCCCGTTTTAATTTATCCATTAAATACGTTATAAACAAAACACAGACTACTCCACATTCAAATTACTAAATTTGAATATCAAGTTGAAAATAAATTTACGTTAAATGACAAAGCTTCTGAGATTTATTTCTCAAAATCGACTTTTGATTTTAATTAAAAATACACTAAATAAATAAGACCGCTACTATAACACATAACCCATAACCCATAACCCTTTTCTTAACTTTTTCTAACTCTTTTTCCTTTTGGTGTTTTTATATAAAACACTTACGATTTTAACCGATTTTGCTAAACCCGTAAGTTTATATATAGCTAATCAGCATTCTTGTGCTTAATAGCTTTATAGTGTTCTCTATTTTGAACTTAGCTCCGTTTCTACTCAAAACCATTTCTTTCCCCTTTTGATTTGTTTATTATCTATAATTTATTGAAAAAAAGCAATAACATGTAACTAATTATAAACATAAATGTATAAATATTTATGTTATAATTAGTGTTAGGAAAACACTTGATTGCAGTATTCAATGATAGGGCAGGTCTTGCACAAAGGAGTTATCGGTTTGCAAGTGTTCTTGCCGTGAAGCACCATAATTTGATTCCATTTTCTCCAGTATTTTTTAGGAAGAATTTCTCTTAAAGCAAATTCGGTTTCTTCGGGAGTTTTTGTAGAAACCAGCCCCAATCTGTTAGAAATTCTATGCACATGTGTATCAACTGCTATAGCGGGCTTCTGGAAGCCCACAGAAAGAACTATATTGGCTGTCTTTCTTCCAACTCCTCTAAAAGCTAAAAGTTCTTCCATTGAAGAAGGAACGTCCCCGTTGTATTTTTCTAACAGTATTCTTGAAATAGTCTGGATATTTTCAGCTTTTGTTTTGTAATAATTAATCGATTTTATTTTTTCGCAAAGTTCTTCATAAGAAAGATTAATCATTTTACAAGGATTATCAGCCGCTTGAAAAAGTTTTTCCGCAACAGGAAATGTTATTTCATCTCTGGTGCGCAAACTTAAAAGGCATGAAACAAGAGCTTTATAAGGCTGCCCTGTGTAAGTATCTTCCATTACATGCATCGGGTAATAGTTATCAAGAATTTCAACTATTTTTTCTATGTCTACTTTTTTCATTCAAGATTGTTTTTATTTAGGATCCATTTGTTCGGCTTTTCTAACCGTATCAAAACACACATAAGCTAGGATTATAAATGTAAATAAAGCACCAAATATAGCTAAGACTGTGTCAAAGTGAGAATAAGTCATTTTTTACGCTCCTTTTTTTATTTTTAGTAAATTTAATAATTTTAAAATTCTTTCGGAAATATTTGACAGGGAATAAATAAACATTGCAGATGAAATTGCGCCCAAAGCTATAAACAAAATTTCAATTAAACCTTGTTTTACATAAATATATCGAAAAATTAATCCTATAGTTCCGCCTAAAGAAGCTATAAGATAATAGGTCAAGATCATTTTATCGTTTCTATGTGTTGAAAGAAGCTCTTTTAAATAATCATTATCCATTAAGAATTATCCTTAAGTTTTTCAGGTTTTATTATAGCAAATTTTTAAAAGGACGGTCTGAAAAATTTCAACCCGCCCTTTTGTTTCTTAACATTCGTTATTTATTCTTAACTACATCTGGAAAATCCGCAGCTCGGACACATTACGCAGCCCTCGCTGAATTCCAGCATTGCTCCGCAATCAGGACACTCGGGACAATGACCCAAGTCAGATTTATTTCCGCCTAAATCCAGTTTTATTTGTGCAGCATCAACAGCTCCGCTTTTTAGTTTTGTATTAATATCACCTATTCCCGTTAAACCGGCAATTTTTTCGATATTTCTTTCAAGAACTCTTGCAACAGCGTCGGAGCAGGAAAGAATTACTCCGCCTTTTCCGAAAGAAGGCGCAGGGCATCTGATTCCTTTTAACTGATCGATAATTTCATTTATATCAACACCGGCTCTTAAGGAAAGCGAAATCATTCTTCCTGTGGCTTCTGCCTGACTGGTAGCGCAACCGCCTGATTTGCCCATTCTGGCAAATACTTCGCATAAGCCTTCTTCGTCAGTATTTATTGTTATATAAAGAGGACCGCAGCCTGTCTGAATTTTGTCTGTAATACCAAAAGTTACGTTAGGTCTTTGTCTTGGTTTTACACTTCCTAATTCAACCTGATTATCTGTCGATTCTTCTTTTTTTGTTGAGGATATGGACATAGGCTGATTGAAACTACGGCTGTTATTTCTGTAAACTGTAGTGCCTTTAAGCCCGACTTTATACGCAAGCTCGTAAACTTTTGCTATGTCTTCCCGTGTAGCTTCTTCCGTAAAATTAACGGTTTTGGAAACTGCATTATCTGTATGAAGCTGGAAAGCAGCCTGCATTTTTACATGCCACTCAGGTGTAACATCATGCGCAGTTTGAAAAACATCTACAATATCTTCAGGAACACCTTCAACTCCGTGAAGCGTGCCATGTTCTGAGATTTTTTGCATTATTTCTTCACTGTAGAAGCCTCTTTCTTTTGCAACTTGTTCAAACAGAGGATTAACTTCGAGAAGATTTGCCCCGTCAAGAATATTTCTTGTAAATACAAGAGCAAACAGAGGTTCTATACCGCAGGAAGCGCCTGCTATCATACTTATTGTTCCTGTTGGAGCAATACAAGTAGTTGTAGCGTTTCTAATTCCGTGTTCTGCAATTTGTTTATCGAGGTCTTTCCACATTTCATCAGAAACCATGCCTGCTGATTTGCCTGCAAAATGGTTATAAAGGAAATTTTTGCCATCATAGATGCTTCCGTCAAAGCTTGAAAATTTGCCCCTTGTTTTTGAAAGCTCAATAGATTCAACTTTTGAATGATAGTCAATAAATTCCATAATCTGAGTAGCAAGGTTTGTACCTTCTTCTGAACTGTAAGGAACTTTAAGAGTCATAAGAATATCAGCCAAGCCCATAATGCCGAGACCGATTTTTCTATTTCCGCTAACCATTTCCGCTATTTGAGGAAGCGGATAATTATTAACGGTAATTACGTTATCAAGGAAGTGTATTGAAAGTTTTGTAACATATTCCAGTTTTTCCCAATCAATTTCAGGCTTGCCGTCAGTATATTTAATTAATTGTGCAAGGTTAATAGAACCCAAATTACATGCTTCATAAGGTAATAAAGGAACTTCGCCGCATGGATTTGTGGATTCAATTTCTCCAAGCTGAGGAGTAGGATTGTACTGGTTTACTCTATCAATAAATACTATACCCGGTTCGCCATTTTTCCAGGCATGGTCGACAATTATATCAAATACTTCTCTTGCATTTAATTTTTTCATTACTTGCTTGGTTTTAGGATGAATTAAATCGTATTCTTCATTATTTATAACAGCATTCATAAATTTGTCTGTAATTCCGACAGAAATATTAAAGTTATTAAGCCTGTCATTTTCTGTTTTGCAGTTAATAAATTCAATAATATCCGGATGATCGACACGAAGAACTGCCATGTTAGCGCCTCTTCTTGTTCCGCCCTGTTTAACTGCTTCTGTGGCAGCATTAAACACTTCAATAAATGATACAGGACCTGATGAAACACCCATTGTTGATCTTACAACATCATTTTTTGGTCTTAATCTTGAAAAGGAAAATCCCGTTCCGCCGCCGCTTTTGTGGATCATGGCGGTATTTTTTATTGCTTCAAAAATTGCATCAAGTGAATCGTCAACAGGAAGAACAAAACATGCCGAAAGTTGTCCCAGTTCTCTACCAGCGTTCATTAAAGTAGGACTGTTTGGCATGAAATAAAGATTTGCCATCATCCCGTAAAAATCTTCCGCCAGTTTATTTACTTCGGCATCGTTTTTATTGTACTGTTTGTCAGCAGAAGCAATAGACTGCGCAACACGCCAGAACATATCTTCAGGGCTTTCTACAGGAGTGCCGTCTTTATCTCTTTTTAAATATCTTTTACTTAAAACAGTTTTTGCATTATCGCTGAGCTTTATTGACTCAGATAAGAATGATGTCACAGGTTTCCTCCCCAAATTAGACTATGTTTTCGACTCGTATTTTTCCTATCCCAAAATATAAAAAATTTAGTGCTTAGGCATGCATGTTACAACATAATTTTCTTTAAGTTTGTTAATTTTCTTTAAAATAAATAAGCCTAAAAATTTTTTTGAAATCCAGAGGCTATTTGCGGATTTGTATAAATTTTTTAAGTAAATTTTTAATAAGCTTTTAAAATTTTAATTTAAAGCCTGATTATTTTGCGTATAAGAAATAGTTTCTTTTATATATTCAACAGTCTTTCTGTCAAAGGAAATACAAATGTATTGCCCCGGATTAAGACAAATATCTTCGCCTTTCTTCACAACTATATTTACAGCACCCAGTGGTGTAGAATCTAAAGCTCTTTCAGCGGAAGTTTCTCCTCTTGATTTACCTTCATCAGGGGCAATAATTCCTGATATAGCACCAACAGTGATTTTTGCGCCTGTACTGATAGCCCATACAGCAGCATCTGCGATAGAAGAAGTGTTTCCCAGAACAACAGAAGTTGCTGTACTCGCGATTGTACCAGGCAATTGTTTAATAAAATTTTCTTTTTTAGTTTCATAAACAGGTTGATAAACCTCTACAATCATAGGCTTATCTTTGATAGAAATGATTTTTTCGTCGGATGTTTTGATTTCAACAATTTTTAACTGAATAAAAGCATTTTTGTTTAACTGTCCGGCTTTTTTTACTTTTAAGACCGAACCGTAAACCATGCTGGATTTTGGAATTAAAGTCTGTCCATCATAAAACACATCTTCCATGAGCTTTGCGCTGAATTCCTGACCTTCCTGCGATGTATTGCTGTTTAAACCTGTTTCAATCATTGAAAGTACAGGCTGTTTTAAAGGATTTTTTTGAGCTTTTCCTTCAAGAACGGCTTTTTTGCTGTCGGTCTTTGCATTAGAATCAGTCTTTGAGTAAGAAGGAACAGCAAAATTTAAACACACGAATGTACCTATTAGAATAGTTAAAATAAAATTTTTTCTCATAAAATCTCTCTTTTTGGGTAATACTAACAAATTAGCATTTCTTTAAAATTCTTTCTAATTGGTATGATGTAAAAATATTAAGAAAATCTTTTTGGTTGTTTTATAATGTTTAATTAAATGCAGTAATTTATACGAGCTTTTCTATATATTTAAAGGAATAAAAAATGCTTAAAAAAGATAAATCAAAAGAGAATGAGTTACAGCCTTCATCGAAGCAAAGCTCCGCTGAAGCTTTAACTCCTGCTTCGCAAGATAAAAAAGAAGAATCAACAACCGAAAATCCTTTTGTTCAGGAAGCTGAAGAAATAAAAGAAACGTCTGAACAAAAACAAGAACAGCCTGAAATGGTATGTTATGAGGATTTTTGCGAATTAAAAGACAAGTTTGAAAAACTTGAAGACGACAAAAAAACTGTAGATTCTCATTATATAAGACTTGCTGCTGATTTTGACAATTTTAGAAAAAGACAGGAACAAGAAAGAGAAGGACTTTTAAAATACGGCGCCGAAGATACAGTTAAAAAACTTCTTCCCGTAATGGATACTTTTGAAAGAGCTCAAAAATCTTTCAAAGAGCTTGATGACCCTGAAAAATTAAAAGAAAGTTTTGATGCTGTCCAGAAGCAATTTATTGATGCACTCGAAAAACTTGGCGTTGAAAAAATAGAAACTGTCGGAAAGGAATTTGACCCTAATTTGCATGAGGCTATTATGCAAACTCCTTCCGAAGAACATCCCGATCATACTGTTATTGCAGAATTGCAAAGCGGTTATAAATTATGCGATAAAATATTAAGACCGGCTCTCGTAAATGTAGCGGTTAATGAATAAATATAAAAGGACAAAAATATATAATGAGCAATCGTGATTATTATGAAATTCTGGGTGTAGAAAAGAACGCGTCAAAAGATGACATTAAAAGCGCCTTCAGGAAAAAAGCCAGGCAGCTTCATCCTGATGTAAATAAAGCGCCTGACGCCGAAGCAAAATTTAAAGAGCTCGGGCAGTCTTATGAAGTGCTTATGGACGATGATAAACGCTCTATGTACGACAGATATGGAGAAGATGGACTTAAAAACGCGGGATACGACTTTAACGGACCGTTTGATTTTGGATTTGGCGACCTGAGCGAAATTTTATCAAGCTTTTTCGGCGGTGGATTCGGCGGAGGCAGGCAAAACCCCAACGCTCCAAGAAGAGGCAGCGATTTAAGACTTGACCTTCAAATAGAATTTGAAGAAGCAATATTCGGATTAGAAAAAGATGTTGAAATTTCACATCTCGAAAACTGTTCCAGATGTAACGGTTCAAGAGTAGAACCGGGGTCGGCTCCTGCTACATGCCCTACATGTGGAGGTTCTGGAAAAGTTCAACACGTAACCCAGACAATTTTGGGGCATTTTACACAAGTTTCAGCTTGCCCGCAGTGTCAGGGACAGGGAAGAATAATTTCCAATCCATGCAAAGAATGCCGCGGAGAAGGAAGAAAAGAAGTTAAAAAAGTAATTAACATCAAAATTCCGGCTGGTGTTGATGCGGGAAATAAACTAAGAGTTAGCGGCGAAGGTGATTTTGGCTTAAATGGAGGTCCTCCGGGGGATTTATATGTAGTTTTATATGCAAAACCGCATAAAGCTTTTAAGAGAGACGGCGTTAATATCTATCTTGAAAAAGGAATAAGTTTTGCGCAGGCGGCTATCGGAGATACTATCGAAGTTGAAACGGTTGATGGAGTTAAAGAACTTAAAATCCATGCCGGAATTCAGTCAGGCACAGTTCTTACATTAAAGAATATCGGTGTTCCATACTTGAATACTCCTTCGAGAAGAGGCGACCAGTTTATAAAAATCAATGTGGTAACTCCTATGAATCTTTCTGACGAAGAAAAGAAGCTTTTTGAGCGGCTTGCCGAGATTAATAATGAGAAATTAAAAAAAGACGGACATCTTTTTGACAAAATAAAAGGTGCTTTCTCAGGGGCTTAACACTTCTTAATATTCTCTGGTTTTTTAGCACTTTTGAAATTTCACAGACGTTTAAAACTTGTATTTAAAAAACAGGAAAATTTATGTCAGTCGGAATTTCAAATAATTATACAAATATTCAAAATAAACCTGCTTTTTGCGGCTCAAAAGCCATGAAGCTGGCAAATAAATGGCGAAGAGAATTAAAGCATATTGATTTAGTTCCTAATTCTCCAGTTTCTGATGCTTTTGTAAAAAAAATGGCACAAGGGATTGAATCTATTGATAGAAAAGTTTTAAAACAAATTATAAAAGTACAAAATTCAAGATTTAAGCTTGCCCAAAAAACAACTGATGCGTTCCCTGAACTTAAAGGACAACATCCAAGGGGATGGGCGGAAGGCTCAACTTGGGATGATACCGATGCTCTATATGCATCTTATGAAAATGGTTCGGAAGTAATAGGTTTGTTTGAAAAGCCTACTCATAACTCTTCTGCTAAAGCTGATGCTGTAAGACATGAAGTTGGACATCAGGGCAATAAGATGTTTTTAAATATTATTAATTGCTGTTTTACAGATACGGAAGGTTTTACAAATGCTTATCTGGAAGATTTAAAAAATTTACCTAAAAACTTTAGAAACCTTCGAAAAAAAATCTTTAAAAAAGATTATTATGAAGATAAAAAAAATAATAAATTTGAGCCTAAAAAATTTAAAGAATATATTAATAAATCCAATATATGGTTTAGAAAAAAACTTGATTTTATAATTCAGGGAAGTAATCCTCGAAAAGCCACTGATGGAGGAAAAGATGAAGCTTTTGCTGAAATTTTTGCAACATTAACTGGTGGAAGTGGTGATAAAGAAAAAGACCAACTTTATAAGACAGTATTTCCTAATACAGTTGCTTCTGTTGAAAAACTCCTCTGGCTTTTAGGGAAGAGATAGAATTTCTTGAAATAGTGTTTTGATAGGTCTATAATTCTGTTAAGGAATTTTTTATGTAAGCACTCGCTTAAATAAATTTGAAATAAATCTAAGCTGGGCAAAATGACCAACAAAACACAAAATAAATTTGCGTATTACCTCGGAAACTCAATGTACATAAACGTAACCAACTTATGCACAAATGAATGCGTGTTCTGCATAAAAAGCGCAACCGATTCAGTTGGCGGAGTTAATCTGGTTCTGGAAGAAGAAAACTTTTCCCACGAAGACATAATTCAAGAAATCAAAGATACTTATAAAGAAAACACAAAGGAAATAGTTTTTTGCGGGTATGGAGAGCCTTTAATAAAGCTTGATATAGTCAAAAATGTCGCAAAATTCATAAAAGAAAATTATCCAGATGTTTCTGTCAGGGTAAATTCCAACGGGCATGGAAATTTAATTCATAAAAGAAATATTGTTCCCGAACTGGTGGGACTTATAGACAAAATTTCGATAAGTCTGAACGCAGAGAATGCAGAGCTTTATCAGGAGCTTTCAAAATCCCGTTATGAAGCCGAAACAGTTTATCAGGCGGTAAAGGATTTTATTTTCGAGTGCTCTAAATCCGGCATAGATACTACAGCAACAATAGTTACAGGTTTTGGTGATTATAAAATTGACGTCGAAAAATGCAAAAAAATAACGGAAGAACTGGGAGCGAAATTCAGAATTCGCGAATGGCTTCCGCAGGGATACAGTTAAAATCTTTATAAACATTTAACATTGTTTTTTTTGATTACTGCTCTTGGTTTATATTCCTGTTTTCGGAAAATGTTAAATGTAATAAACTTTTCAAGTTTTTATAAATCCGAAAACAAATTTAGGTGGGGCGTATTTACACAAACTTTTCAGCGTATTTTAATAAGAATAACGATATTATTTTAGAGAGGAAACGGAAAATGAGTAAAGAACTTGATGCGATTATGCAACCCAAATCAATTGCTATAATTGGCGCTTCAACAAAAGAAGGCGCGGTCGGCAACGAAATTTTAAGCAATCTTAAAAAATATGGTTTTACCGGAGATTTATATCCTGTAAACCCTAAAGCAGAAGAAATATGCGGTTTAAAAGTATATAAAAGCGTTCTTGATATTTCAGGCAGTATTGATATGGCAGTAATTGTTATTCCTAAAGATTTTATTCCTGCGGCAATTGATCAGTGCGCAGAAAAAGGCGTTAAAGGTCTTGTAATTATTTCAGCCGGTTATAAAGAAACAGGCGCAGAAGGATTAAAAGCTGAACAGGCGTTGGGTGAACAGGTTAGAAAATATGGAATGAAGCTGGTCGGACCAAACTGTCTTGGTGTTATAAACACAGATGAAAAAGTTAAACTGGATGCTTCATTTGCTATGGCTTTACCGGTAGCAGGCAGAACAGCTTTTATTTCTCAGTCAGGAGCTTTGGGCGCAGCTATTTTAAATCTTTTAAAGGACTTAAAAGTGGGATTAAGTCAGTTTGTTTCTATCGGAAATGCTGCTGATTGCACAACAGAAACTTTCCTCGACTATTGGAAAGATGAATCTAATACAGATCAAATTTTATTATATATGGAAACGATTTCCGACCCTGTTGAATTCAGCAAAATTGCTAAACAAGTTACAAAGAAAAAACCTGTAGTTGCAATTAAAGCTGGAAGGTCAGCAGCAGGAGCATCTGCTGCATCGTCTCACACAGGTTCTTTGGCTGGCGCTGATCTTGCAGCAGATGCTTTGTTGAAACAAAGCGGCGTTATAAGAGCTAATTCAGTTCTTGAAATGTTTGAAGTTGCCCAAGCTTTTGAAAACTGCCCTATTCCAAAAGGTAAAAGAGTTGCTGTAATTACAAACTCAGGCGGTCCCGGAATTATGGCAACTGACGCAATTTGCGAACTCGGTTTAGAAATGGCGACTATCTCCGAAAAAACAAAAGAATATTTAAGAAGCTTTTTGCCAGCGGCGGCAAGCGTAAAAAATCCTATTGATATGATTGCTACAGCTCCTCTTGAGCATTATCCGAAAACTCTCGAAGCTGTTATAGCTGATGAAAATGTTGATGCTATTATGATGATTTCTGTTCCGTTCGCTAACGTGGTGCCTATGGAAATCGCTAAAACTGTTATGGAGATGAAAGCAAAACATCCTGAAAAACCAATTCTTTGCGTAATGATGACTCCCAGCGATTTCTTTAATGAACTTAGCAACATCAAAACAAATATTCCTTTCTATCAATATCCTGAATCAGCCGCAAATGCGATTGCTAAACTTTATCAGCAGTGTGTATGGATGGAAAGACCCGAAGGAAAAACACCTGGCTTTAGTGTAAACCAAGGCAAAGCAAAAGAAATAATCACAAAA
>Ga0209000_1000648_pt1 | contig 29894 bp, 25 predicted proteins | sample RifGroD2_FD_183998 | JGI IMG/M metagenome (GOLD analysis project Ga0209000, IMG submission 183998) | Groundwater microbial communities from Rifle, Colorado, USA - Groundwater D2 (SPAdes) (version 2) | ecosystem: Environmental > Aquatic > Deep subsurface > Groundwater | place: Rifle, Colorado... | reverse complement strand
TTTTCATGTTCCAACTTCTTAAGGCGGTCATAGATAATCGGCAGTACCGATTCATCTTTGACCATTTGAAACAGAATCATCAAACCTAGTCTTCTCACAAATGTTCTATTATCCTTTAAATACACTTCTGATAACGCTAAAAATCTATCTTTATTTGATCTATCAATCTTAAAGGATAATAAATCACAATGTGCCCAATTTTCCATCACATCGAGATAACTAGTCAAGTAATGAACCATTTCATCAAAGTCATTAATCCTAGATACTAGTTTTCCATAAATAGCTACCTCTTCATAACTATCAAAGATTTTCAAATCTAAGAATGATGGGTAATTTCCATTAAAGATTCCATCTGCGATAGAATACATTATTTTTGTTGGTATACATAACAATTCAAGCTTGGTCTGGAGAATGTTTCTAGACCAAGCTTCTTTATCTTTCTGTTGGAAGGATCTTAGATATGCTGAAAAAGCTGATTTATCATTTATTGTCCATTCTAATCTATTCAGTTCCATCTATATCCTCCCATGGTATAGCGTTCACACTTCTGATCCTATGAATCTTCTATTTATAAATCCTTAAAGATACCAAATATATCCCAAACCCCATGGGATGTATTCGATACTGCAAATTTATATTTCTTTGTGAATGGTGAATAGCTGGAGCTAAATGATATTCCAGGATCTCCACCAAGTAAGTAAGGAATAATCTCATCATCCGTCTTTTTAAGCCATAATCCTAATCCATAATAGTTATTTGTCTTTTCATCAATGGTTGCTTGAATCTTTATAAATTCATTCACCAATTCTTTTGAAATGATTTTATAATCAAAGAAGGATTTCCAAAGTGTTCTCAATTCATCAAAAGAACAGATTGCTCCTCCATCTCCACCGGATTCATATGGAAGTAAACCAATATTGGTAAGTGAATCTTCTTTGTTATTCAGATACCCCAATGCGGTATCTGAAGGAAAGTGATCCAAATGGTATATTCCGCTTCTCGTAATACCTAAAGGTCTCAAGATTTCTTGATTGATGTAATCCTTATATGATTTTTTTGATATCTCTTCAACAATGATTGCCAAATAAACAAATCCTTGATTGTTATAATTGAATATTTCACCAGGTTTAGATTTTTGGTCTCTTTTTGAGAATATAGGTATAAAGTCTTTAGGATTGATTAAGTCTTTAAATGGAACACTGAAATAAATGGGTGTTTCACCATCTAGTAAATCCTCATCCAAATAATCAGCCATACCGGATGTATTGGAAAGTAGTTGTCTGACGGTGATCGTTGGATCTATACTTTCAATCTTTAAATCATATAGTTCTTTAACTTTTGAATCTAAAGATATCTTCTTTTCATCAATTAATTTACCGATGGCAAGCGCAGTTAAAAACTTTGTCCCCGATGCGATAGCAAATAAAGTATCTTTGGTGATTGGAATGTTTTGTTCCCTATTCGAAAAACCATGGATATATTGATAGACCAGCTTGTTACCTTCTTCAATTTGGATTAAACCTGAAAATTTCTTTTCATTTGCTAAAGTTGTTAGCCCTTCATATTTTGGATTGTTCATCACTTCACCTCGGATTTATATGTTCATCATATCATAAATAATCAATTCAAAAACTCATTTTTTTTGAAAAAAGATCCTTGCTGTTCACAAGGATCTCATTAACCTATTCAACGATAACATAACTATAGACAACAGGTCTATTCTCATAGTTCCAGAATTCAATCCATGTTGACGGAACTTCTGCTGCTTCCAATCTGATCTGAACTAATTCTGAACCTTGAACAATGCCACCTTCGACGAGAGTTACACTGCTTGGTATATAGAGGGTGAGTAGCATATCCATATTTATAAATGCTGCTGCTCTGATGGTTTCAAGTTGATCAGGTAACACAACATCAACTAAACTTGTTCGTTCAAATGCACGCGCGCCAATTTCTTTCAACTCAACGAGTTCTTCAAGATTGATATCTTCTAGTGATGTACAAAGTGAAAATGCGGCATACCCAATCTTTTCTATCGATGTTGGTAGTATAACAGAAACCAGTTCTGCTTGAAGTAAGAACGAGAAAGCTCCAATCTCAGTCACTTGATATGTGCCAACCATTTCAGGAATCACAAGTGACTCCTCTGATCTCGTACCTTCAGCATCCAACAAAACTGCAGTTCCATCCACCTTAAGCGCATACTGGATATCCTGAACGATCACTGTTTCTTGATATCCAAAAACAATGGTAAATCTCGTATCATCCCATCCTGGTTCAAAAGATGCACTTGGCGCTACTGCTTTCATATAAATGACATGTTTCACCAACATGTAGTTTGGAAATGAATGTGCTGCCATGTGCATAACTGATGCTGGAATGATGATATAAGACAGTTTCATATTGTCTCTATAAATATGGCTTCCAATCTCTTCAAGTCCTTCAGGCAATTCAAGTTGAGTCAGATTATTCATCCCGTAAAAAACATAATCTCCAACCTTATTTAAGGTGCCAGTGCTAGAAAAGACAATCTCGCTCAAATAATTCGCATAATAGAACGCAAACGATCGAATGATTTCTACAGAATCAGGAACTATATAGGAATCTCCTGTTTTTTGTGACGGATAACGCATCAATTCTTTCATATCTTTTGTGTATAAAACACCATCAACATCTGCATAGTTAGCATTATCAGAATCAATACTGATGTGATTCAACATCGGTACCCATCTGAGTGCGGTTTGATCGATGAATTCAAGCGTTTCAGGTAAATCAATTGTTTCAATGGCTGTACCAAAGAATGCTTCTTCACCAATGAAGGTAAGCGTGCTATTTTCTTCAAAGGTAATTGATTTTAAGGACGATAATCCAAATAACCCATATTTTTCTATGGCAACTACTGACTTTGGTATCACGAGATGGCTAACTCTGGATTCAAACAACATGTGGTCTGTAATCTTGGTCAAGGATGACCCCAATTCAATTGTGATTGAATTTTCAAAGGGGAGTTGAGACATGAAATAAAAACTGTACCCTGGTCCCCCTGAAGCGAATTTAATATAAGTTAAGGATTGAGGGATATCCGAAACAAGTCCTCCAAATAATTGTGATAAGCTCTTGCTGATTCTGCTAGATAGCACCATGGATTCAATTTTACTAGATTCATAGAATATAAGATCTCCCAATTCGTATGCTTGATCTTGCATTTCAATATATTCAAGTGCTTCCATGCCAGAAAATGCGAAATCACCAATAGATGAGACATGCTCACCTAATAGAATAGATATTAATGATTGATTATCCTTAAAGGCATCCTCTTCTATAGAAGTAACCGGATAACCTAAGATATCATCTGGGATGACAAGTTCTGTCGCATTACCTTCATAAGATACTAAATAAGCTTTATCTTCCACCATGTGATAAGTGATATCTTCAATTTCATATTCCCATACCGCACTGAGTGCCTGCGTTTGATAAAGATTGTGCGTATATGTCGATATGACTTCTCCATTCATGCTTGTCCACCCTAAAAATGTCAAGGTATCATCTGAAAGAAGCGGTAATGTAACTTGTTGTCCGTAAGTTACTGTCAACGTTTGAACAAGTTCTTTATCTGAATATAAGTTAAGATCATAAGCAATTGGCGCGTATGCTGGTGTGACGACGATATCATGTGCAGGCATCGTTAAAGACTCTAATGGATTCCATCCCAACACTACAAATCCTTCACGTTCCGGGACCTCAATCACGTTTGAACTAATATCTGTTCCATAAGGGTAACTGATAACAATCAAGATGTTTCCTTCAAAATCTTCATAGGTCATGGTATAAAAATTGACTGCCCATTTCGCATAAAGCGTCAAATCTTCAGTCACGATGGATTGATTAAAATAAAATGGTATCTCGAGTGTTTCATCAAACCAACCCAAAAAAGTGTGTCCCGTTTTGATTGGATCTACTGGTTGTGCCAGTGATCCACCATCATCTACCGTCACATCATCAATCGAGGTCTCACTGTTCGTTTCAAATGATACATGATAACGTACTTGACACGCAAATAAAGATACGCTGAGCATAATCATTCCAAATATTTTTATGCAGTTTGTCATTTCGATACCCCCCCAAGAGTAATATTTATTTAAAATTATACCACATTTATGAATTAATATATTATTACTTATTATTTTTGTTGTTTTATTTATTATTTAGCAATCATTTGTTCTTTTTAAATTCCTTCAATGGTTCAAGTATTCTTTGATGACTCAAGCATATGCTTCACATCTTCTCTAAGTTTAATTAATTGTTCCTTTGAAGGAGCATATTGTACACGAACTGGTTTCATCATCCGTTGATGACCCATGATTTCAAGTTCACGATCAGCAAATTCAGTTCCTTGACCGCTCCAACCATAGCTACCAAAGACTAGGTAGCTGATGTTCTTTGGATTTAAGCCCTTCATATAGGCAAAAAAACTAGCTACCGATGTCATCAATCCATTATTTAAAGTCGGTGATCCAACAGCAAGGTATTTTGCATCCATCAATTCAACGATGATGTCGGATAATGGAGTATGCCTTGCATGGCGTATGACTGTAGGAATACCCATGCTAAGAAATGCTTCAGCAACTTCAAGTGCCATTTTTTCCGTACTTCCCCACATCGAGTCATAAACGATAACAGCCTTATTCTCTTTTTGATAAGTACTCATTCTTTCATAAAGATCAATGGCTTCCTTGATATACTTCTTCCACATCACCCCATGGCTTGGAGCTACCAATTCAATATCGAGTTCTTTAATCAATTTTAGTGCGCGTTGTGTCTGTGAACCGTATGGCAAAACAATGTTTGCATAGTACATTTTGAGTTCATCCACTAAAACATTATATTGGATTTCTTCATCATATCTTTCAAATGAAGCGATATGCTGACCAAACATATCGTTGCTGAAAAGAATTTTATCATAAGCACTATAAGTCACCATGTTATCCGGCCAATGAACAAGCGGTGTCTGTATAAACTTCAAGTCTCTTTTACCAATATTTACTACATCGCCTGTCTTTATAGGCAATACATCAATACCATGATATGTTCCCATCATCGAACGAACACCAGCAGGACCTGAAGCATAAACTTTCGCTTGAGGAGCTCTTTTTAATACTTCTAGAATACTACCGCTATGATCAGGTTCGCTATGATTAGAAATATAAACATCTATCTTTGAAAGATCAATGATTGATTCAATTCTAGAGATCATCTGTTCAGTAAATGGTTCGTAGACACTATCAATCAAAGTCACTTTTTCATCAATGATCAAATAGGCGTTATATGTACCGCCTCGTTTGGTTGAATAACCATGAAAATCTCTTAAATTCCAATCGATTGCTCCTACCCAGTAAATATTGTCTCTAATTTTAAATGCATCCATATTTTTCTTATTCACCCAATACAAAATGACAACTGGGCGTTACTTCCTTTCTTTTTTACTGATTATCGATAAACAAATTAAAAATTGTTCGATTGCATCCACTCTATAACTTCTTTTTCTATATCCTCTGTACTTAACTTTGCTCGATCAATTCCTTTGGAGCTGATCAAGTGATTGCTGGGATCTATAAGCTTTTGAAACTTCTCTTCAATCTTTCCAGGTCCCCCTTCATGGGTATAGAAGAAATAGATTTTTTTATTTCTAATCCATTCAGAACTGATCAAAGATAGAATGGGTGGGGTGATTGTCCAAGCCCATACCGGAGTACCGATCCATAAGGTATCATAGGATGTAATATCGTTTTGAATTGGAACAAGTTCTGGTTTTTTATGCATCACAACCTTCGCTCCGCCCCAGATGTATTTTCCAAATCCCTTGGTTTCCATGTCTTTAACCGGTTTGATGGATTCTATGTCGCATCCTATTCTCTTTTGAATGATTTCTGCGACTCTTTTCGTATTGCCTTCATACGAATAGTATAAGATGAGTGATTTTTCCATAGGTTCTTCCCTTCATATTCAAAACATGAGAAATGCTCTACCCTCATGATATCAAATTTTCAGTTTATTTTGTTAAATTCTATCATCATTAACTATCTGATTTATGTTATTTCTTACAATGAATCCCCTATTCTCTTGAACCAATCATCTTATAGTATAATGGTCTTAGTGGAGGTATATGATGAAACTATTTAAGAAGATATTAAAATGGATAATGATCTCACTTTTGACACTGCTCACCCTCTTCTTATTTTTATTTGTCCGTTTCGATATTCCCCTTGAAGATTTGGAAGATACCTACTTTACCGAGTATTCTCATTATATCGATATCACCATCAACAATATAGATGGTGATCCAATCCCCATCACCTTGCACTATCAGGATATGGGAAATGAAACTGATCCTGTTGTTGTTTTGGTTCATGGAGCTTTTTCTTCTTCTCACACCTTCATTCCCTGGGCTGAATCTCTTGTCCTAGAAGGTTATCGTGTCATTATGCCAGATCTTCCCTATTTTGGTCTCTCGGAAGGATTTACTGATCAAATAACATCCTTCAGAAGAAGCGCAGAAACTATCAAAAAAATACTAGATAGCTTATCAATTACCGAAATCAGCATCGCAGGCAATTCTCTTGGAGGAGCAGCATCTTGGTTCTTCGCCAGTGAATACCCTGAAATGGTGAATCATCTTGTCTTAATTGATGCCTTATATCCCAATCAGGTGGAAGAGGGTAGAGCAAGACTCGGTGCACTCACAAAGTATGATCTTGTATCCAATGCTCTCAGCAAACTGACACCTAAGTTTCTTGTTAAAGCATTACTAAAGACAGCTTATGGAGATGAATCCCTTCTAACCGATGAAATACTCACCAGATACTATGAACTATTAAGAAAAGAAGGAACAAGAAAATCAATTTTTACTGCCATTCAAGAAGCTGAACCTGAATTCTCTTATCAAGAACGCTTGGAATCCATTACTACTCCCACCTATGTGATCTGGGGAAGCTTAGATACCTGGATTGATCCAGCAACCATTGATTTATTTCAAGATACAATAGGCTTTTCCGATAATCATATCTTCATCTTTGAAGGTTTAGGTCATGTCCCTATGGAAGAAAGTCCTGAAGTTACAATTTTAACAATGATTTCAATACTTAAAGATTAATTCAAAGGAGGTTGTATCTATGTCATTTCAAGCTTATATCGACAATATCAAAGAAAAGACCAAACAAACACCAGATCAGATCAGAGAACATGCCATCAAACAAGGTATTCTTGTTTCCGATTTGAAAGCGACTGATTTTTGTAACTGGCTGGCTAACGAATATCAATTGGGTCGTGGTCATTCTATGGCATTGTGGAAATATTTTATTGATCATCAATGGATCAATACCAAGCATACAACATTATGAAAATATCATCTTGATGTAATTAAAACAACTCAAAAAACCCAGCTAAATTTAGCTGGGTTTCTCTCTTTTATCTAGTGATTACTTGGTATACTCATGCTTGATCTAACTTTACTTCTTCAAAAACCACTTGATTCGTTTCTATCTTAAATCCTTGTTTCATCAAGCTATTCTTGAATAATGGCACTACCGCAATAATAACCATCAAGACACCACTTAATAAAATAATATAGGAAACATTGACAGTATCTGATAATGGTCCAAATATAAGCATCCCCAATGGCATGCTGGTCATCTGGATGATCCCAAACACTGAAAAAACTCTACCAATATACATTGGATTTACCTTTTCTTGAATCAAAGCAACCATTAAGGGGCTGCTCAGTGAAATAAAGAAACCTACAAAGCTCCAAAATCCAATATAAATCCAAAAGTTAATTGGTAATCCCAAACCGATCGTACCGATTCCAATCGCTATATAAGATAAGAAATACGTGGTTAGCTTATTCTTGAACCCGCCCCAAATAGAGATGGTGATTGAACCAATCAACATACCGATTCCAAATACAGCCTCTAAGATGGATAATCTCCATGCTTCCGGACCAAACACCCTAGCAACCTGCAGATACGTTAAGAATGCGGGTGCTGCAACCATGAACATGAATAAAAAACTAAATAACAATAAATTGAAGATCAATGGATGTGTGAATGAATACTTAAGTCCTTCTTTCATATCTTTAAAATAGGTAATTTCTTGTTGTTGCAGTTCTGCTTCATGTTTTGGAAGTTGAACAAAACTCACTAAGATGAATACAGCAATCACTGCAGTAACCACATCAATGAAGAAAATCAGTTCTATGGATGTGACTGCAAGCAGTAAACCAGCAAGCAAAGGCATTAAAATCATTGAGGTTGATTGTATGCCCTGTGCAATACCTTGGACCTTTAAGAGTTTATCCTTAGGTACAATCTGTGGATAGACAGCTGAGACAGCTGGCTGATGCACAGATTGTCCAAATGATCGCACAACAGTGACAACAAAAATAATCCATAGGTCTCTGATTCCCATAAAAAACAATACTGCAATGAGCAATGTCACTGCAGCAATCGTCAAATCTGCAATAATCATTAACTTTTTTCGATTCAGTTTATCCGCCCAAACACCCGCGAATGGGGAAAGCAATAAAGCAGGAATAAATGAGCATAAGACCATGATGGTCATCATCACTCCGGATTGTGTATTTAATGTCACATACCACATCATCGAATACATGACGAGCATGGATCCTAGTAATGATACGGTTTGACTGATCATGAAGGTAGCAACTAACTTTTTCCAATTGGACATAAAAATTCTCCTATATATAAACCTAAGTTCATCAACATATCTCTATTTTACTCGATATAATTGGTAAAATTGAGAAAGACACTCAAGAAAAATCGATGAATCATTAGGTAGTATATCAACCACAACGGAACTAAATAAAAAAAAGCCTATCCAACTTAGCAAGTTGGAAAGGCATGAATATCTAAAATGATCTATACTGTGTTCATCTTATTAAAGTCATAGTGAATCTTCATATAACTCCGCTACCTTATCCCAATTGATCACATGAAAGAATGCTTCAATATAATCAGCACGTCTATTTTGATAGTTTAAATAATAAGCATGTTCCCAAACGTCAATATTTAAAATGGGTGTTCCTTGATCTAAAGGTGTATCTTGATTTGCTGTCGATACGATTTTCAATCCTTCATTAGTAACAATGAGCCATGCCCAGCCGCTTCCAAAGCGGGTTGCTGCTGCAGTTGTGAATGCTTCTTTAAAGTCATCAAATGAATTGAATGCGATATCGATCGCCAATCCTAAATTACCTGTAGGTGTTTCTCCGTTATTGATCATTAAAATACTGAAATATAACGCATGATTGAAATATCCACCTCCATTGTTGATGATGGTTGTGCGGATGTCAGATGGAATTAAAGATGGATCTGCAAGCAGTTCTTCAATAGGGATTTGAAGTTCAGGATGGAGTTCAAGGGCTGCATTCAAATTATTGGTATAGCTTTGATGATGCTTGGTGTGATGGATTTCCATTGTTTCTGCATCGATATATGGTGCGAGTGAATCATATGTGTAATTGAGTACGGGAAGCTCATAACTCATGCTCTCCCCTTCATAAGGAATATCTTCCACTTTTTTACACCCAATGATTGTCAATAACAATCCAATGAATAGGAATAAAGTGAATACTTTGAATATGGTGTTTCTATTGAACATTTTCATATAGATAAGTCTCCTCTGTTGAATATGGATGAAAATAGCGTCATTGTTGTACAATTCACTTTACCATATAAAGGAAAATACGGGTTAACATACGCTTGTGTGTTATTTCACTTATAAGGATAAAACTTACGAATCTATAAAAAATACAGTGTTTGAATCGAGTTTATAGATTCGTATTCGACCTTCGTAAACAAGTGAATATTTTAGGTTTATTGAATGCTTTATCGTTCTATGATATGATGATGATGACACACCCAAAGGAGGGATAACATGCTACGTCCTGTAACCAATATGTTTCGAACTGCGATTTCACTGAATGGAATCTGGAATTTTTCTTTAGTCAGCAATACCTACATTCCAAATCAAGCCCTCAATAATCCAAAAAAGGTTGCCGTGCCGGCAAGCTATAACGATCTCTATACGGACCCATCCATTAGAGATCATGTTGGATTGGTTTGTTACGAGTATGTGTTCGCCATTCCAAAAACAATGGAAAATCAAGAAATTCATCTACGCATCGGTGCCGCTGGCAATCGTGCTTCCATCTATTTAGACGGTGTGCTTCAAGCTTCTCACTTGGGTGGTTTTCTACCCATTGATCTCATCATTCCATCAAGCTTCGCCAAAAAGGATGAAGTGCGCTTGTCCGTTCTACTCGATAATAGGCTTGATTTTGAATCACTTCCGATTGGTGAGGTTATAATCGAAAATGGTAAGCCAGTTCAAAAAAGCAATCATGATTTCTTTAACTACTCAGGCATTCACCGGGATGTCCATCTCTACGCGATACCAAACATTTCCATTCAAGATGTAAAGATATCTACCAAGGGGCATGGAAAGACCGCCAAAGTCTTCTATGAAGTCGTAACACGTTCGACTTCCATGACAGTTCAGATCATGAATCCCGAAGGTATTCTAGTTTATGAAGGTACTGATTCAAAAGGTGAAGCAACCATCACCAATCCGATGTTATGGGATATCGGCAAGGGTAATCTTTATACACTTATCGCTAAAACTCCTCATGATCAGGTGAAAGAACAATTCGGTATTCGTGACATTGAAGTGAAGAACGATCAATTCCTATTAAACGGAAATCCTGTATACTTTAAAGGCTTCGGCATGCATGAAGACCACATCACCATCGGTAAAGCATCCCTATCCGCTCACAACATCCGTGATTTTGAACTCCTAAAGTGGATGAATGCCAATTCCTTCCGTACAAGCCACTATCCCTATTCAGAAGAGATGCTAGATTTAGCGGATGCATATGGTATTTTAGTGATTGATGAATTACCAGCTGTCGGTTTAAACTTCTGGAGTCCAAGACCTGTCTTCGTTCCTGGGACCGTCGATGAATCCACCATGGAAACACATAAAAACCAAATCACTGAACTGATTCATCGTGATCAAAACCATCCTTCTGTCGTGATGATTTCCATAGCCAATGAAGCAAATACCCACGAGAGTGGCGCACTTTCTTATTTCAAACCCATCTTTCTTCATGCACGTACACTCACAGATCTACCTTTGATGATCGTCGAATGGGTTGGAGCAGCAGAAAACAAAGTCGCACAGCTTGCTGATGTGATTGGTTTGAACCGTTACATCGGTTGGTACACGGATACAGCCAATCTGTCTGCAATTGAGGATAAACTGACAAAAGACTTGAATCTTTATCATGAGAAATTCCATAAACCGATTTTAATGACTGAATTCGGTGCGGATACCATATCAGGATTTCATCAGTTGCCATCTGCGATGTTCTCAGAGGAGTTCCAAGTTGAATTCCTGGAAGAATATACGCGCATCTTCAAAAAGATGCCCTATGTCATCGGTGAGCATGTATGGAACTTCGCAGACTTCCAAACGAAACAAGGCTTGCAGCGTTTTGGCGGAAATAAAAAAGGTGTGTTTACCAGAGAACGCCAACCAAAGATGGCTGCACATTTCCTACGTAAAAGTTGGGAAACCAAATAAATTCAACGAGTAAAAGAAAAAAAAATCATAAAAAACTGTGAAATCACTACTTTTTTATATTATAGTGTAAATTATACTTGACATCGTGAATGTTTTATTTTACAATATGTATATAAAGTTACACAAGGAGGAAAACAATGACTTACCACGAAAAAAGAACAATTGTTACATCAATAACAGGATTACTTGTTACGCTAGCTTATTTTTTTTATGCGATTTTCAAATACAATGAAGGATCTGTAGAATCGCTCTCCCTCAAGTTTTGGGCATCCAAGATGCTGTTATTTATCGGAATCGGTGTTGTAGCAATCATTATCGCGATGATTTTATTCCACATCATATATTCAATCGGTTTAGCGATTAAGCTCAAGATGGAAAACAAAGATATATCTGATAAAGAAATCGAACAAAAGATTAATCAACTGATCAAAACTGATACTGTTGAAGATGAAATGGGAAAACTGATTGAACTCAAAGCGATGCGCATTGGCTTCATATGCGCAGGTATCGGATTTGTACTATCTTTAATCTCGCTTCTTCTTAACTATTCACCCATCATCATGATCAATATTCTTTTCTTGTCCTTTAGCTTGGGTTCTGCATTGGAAGGATTAGTTCAACTTTATTATTATAGAAAAGGTATCCGTTATGCCTAAATCATATGAGATCACGAATAAAATCAGGACCTTGAGATTTTTCGCAAATGAAATGTCACAACAAACACTTGCAGAACTAACTGGAGTTTCCAGACAGACAATCAATGCGATTGAACTCGGAAAATATACGCCTTCACTCGATTTGGCATATAAAATCGCACATGTTTTCAATGTGCTGATTGATGATGTGTTTGAATACGCTCCAATGAATGAACCTAACAAAGAATCCAAATAATGGCAAGCTAAAAGATGGATAACATTCCATTTTAGATAACTAATATTCGAAAGAAAAACCTCTTCTTTGATCATGTAATGCGCCATGATCAAAGATTGAGGTTAATTTTTTTAGTCTGCTCTATTTTCTTTGTGGATGAGTTTTTGATTTTCTCCATTTTGGTTATAAGAGATGACTGATATGGATTTATCATCTACTGCGATACCGTAACATAAATTCTCACTGATTTCTATTTGAGTGCACCAATACATTTTCCCCACTTCAAGTCTGATATATTCACCCGGTAGCTCAGATAATTGATCAACATCCTTAAATTCTTCCTTGATCTTTCTGATTTGGTCAAATAATTTCGGGTTTTCCTTATAGTCAAGCGTTGAAAGCTCGCTTTCTTCTCCTAAGTACTTATAAATGATATTTCTAAGCTTTTCAGAGTTGACATGTGAATCGATATCTTCTTTTTCAATGTGATATCCGTTCAACAAATACTGAATGATGACTTCAGCAAGCATCGTATTTCTATAGCGTTCATCTTTCATGTAGTGTTCAAAGTCGATACTCATTTTTCTGTTGATTCCTTCAATCGCACCTTGATAAAAAGGAGATTGTTCACCAAAATAAAAGCGAAGATTTTCTAATGCTTTGAAGCCTTCAACGATGTGATCAACCTGAATGGATCTATGTCTTTTAAGAACGACATTTCCTGCAGATAAAAGTTTATCTGTAGTTGTCTCAAGGATATTAGCTAGATCCAGTAAAACACTCACATCAGGTAACGATTCTCCAGTTTCCCACTTGGAAACTGCTTGAAAACTAATCGATAATTGTTCAGCAAGTGATTTTTGAGATAATCCCTTTTCTTTTCTGAGTTTTTGAATATACTGTCCTATTTCAATATGACTTACCATTTTATTCACAACCTTTCATACTTTCATTTTATCATTCGAAAATAAAATCTACAATAACTAGATATTTGATATAATTCTACTTCTAGTTGATTTATCAATCACTAAAAATGAATCTGTCAATTTATCTGTATGGTACAATAAATTCATAAGAAATCAAAAGAGGTAACCATGGAAAATACAAATTGGAGTTTAGAAAATGCGTCGTCTTTGACCGGTAAAGTGATCATCGTCACCGGTGGAAATACAGGTCTTGGATTTGAGGCTGCCTTGGTTTTCGCTATGCTGCAAGGCACTATCATTCTTGCCTGCCGTTCCATCGAACGCGGGGAAGCTGCAAAATCAAAAATCATGAACCAATACCCAGATGCTGTGATTGATGTCATAAAACTGGATCTGGCAAGCTTAACTTCTGTCAAAGCTTTTTCGATATTCTTCAAATCAAAATATAAACGTCTTGATATTTTATTAAACAATGCAGGAATCATGACAGTTCCTTATGGCAAGACTGAAGATGGCTTTGAATTGCAAAACGGAGTGAATCATCTGGGTCATTTCGCATTAACTGCTCAGCTCTTTGATTTATTGAAGAAAACGAAGAACTCAAGGATTGTCAATGTCAGCAGCGCTGCTCATAAGTTCGGCAAAATGGATTTTAATAACTATCTGTTTGAACATGGAAAATATACAAAGATGGGTTCATATAGCAGGAGCAAGCTGTCCAATCTGCTCTTTACTTATGAGCTAGCCCGAAAGGTCGAATCTAAACATATCGATATCAAAGTTTTAGCTGCGCATCCTGGTGTCGCCAATACTGAATTAGGCCGCTATATGACAAAGAATTTTTTCCTTCGTCCATTCTTTTGGATGTTTTCAAAAATAGCTTCGACGCCTCAAGAAGGCTCTCTCCCACAAATTAGAGCATGTTTGGATGATACAGCAATCAATGGTCAATTTTATGGACCAGACAAGAGTAAACGTTCCAAGAAGAAACCAATCGTCGTTGAATCCAGCAAGGCATCCCATCAGCTGGAAGATGCAAAAAAGTTGTGGACCTTGTCAGAACAATTGACTCAAACAGTCTTTGAAGTCAAATAAGAAAATATACAATAAAAATAGCCTTAGTAACGTCTATGTTGCTAAGGCTATGTTCTATATAATCTTCTTCTACTATTTTGTTTCAATATCGCTTAATCTTGGCATTGATGGAATCGCACCATATCTTGAAACAACATGCGCGCTCACCTGATGCGCAAAATGAATAACCTTCTCATCAATTAGTTTTTCTATTTGATCTACATGCATCTTTTGACTCAAGATCTGATAAATGACCGCTCCTATAAATGCATCACCTGCACCAGTGGTATCGACTGCATGTGTCTTAATAGAGGGAACGAAAAATTGACTTGTCTTTGTATAGACTGTCGCGCCGATAGAACCCTTCGTTAAAATAACGACTTTGACGTGTCCTTGAAAAAGGGACTGAATAGATTGCTGCAAGTCTTCAATACCGGTTATAAAGAATAGCTCATCATCACTGATTTTAATCAGATGTGCAAGAGGAATGAACTCCAAAATTGTTTGTCTATATTTGATTTTATCCGGCCATAAGGGAAACCTTAAATTCGGATCAAAGGATACAATCATTTGATGCTTATGGGCGTAGGAAATCGCTTTATAATGAGCTTTTTTGACTGGAGCTTCAATTAAATCCACACTGCAGAAATGCAAGACATCATTGGGCTTGAATATCGATTCATCAATTTCATTTTCATCAAGAAGCAGATCTGCAGAAGGATTTCTATAAAATGAGAAATCACGTTCACCCTCATGATCAATGGAAACGAATGCCAGTGCGGTATTTGCTTGATTCGTCCGCTTGATATGAGAAACATCCACATTGGATTTCTCTAATGTGTCAATCAAAAAATCTCCAAACGCATCATAGCCAACCTTCGTCAGCATGATGCTTTTTTGACCCAATAATGAGACGCATGCGCATACATTCGCAGGAGCGCCTCCTGCAACACGCATGAACGTTTGAACTTCCTTTAATTTTCTTCCTTTTTCGTGAGGAATAAAATCAATCAGAAGTTCGCCAATCGCTATAAGCTTATTGTTCATTTATTCCACCACCAAATCCCAGTGACTCATTTCAAAGAGAGTATCTTGTTCACTGAATAAATAAATACTGTCGGTTGCATTTGAACCATAAATGGTTGAAGTGATTGCCTGCTGTCCGCCGTTGATGAAAACTTCGATGCTGAACCGGTCTAGCAAGATACGTAAGTCAATGGAACCATCTTCTTGTATCTGGACCGGAGCTTTAGTGATATTGTAGAAATCACCAGAGTGTCTGCCATTCATGCTGTCTGTGCGGTCCATGTAAATATATCCGTCCTGATAATAGACGTGTGTTCCATTGCCTAAAGCATCTCCAAATAATGTAATTCCGCTTTTTCCAGTTGTTGGGTAAAACTTAAGTTCTATATCAATTGTATTTCCATCTAAATCGGTATCCACCATGCCTGATACTGTTTCTTCATAGCTTTGAATGTTCGATCTATAATTTTCGATTTCTTCGATTGGGTATTGAATCAACTTGTTTTCTGCATCAAGTGTGATCACTCTTGGGATGGTCATCGCTCCTGCCCAACCATACTGGGCAGTCATCGGAGATCTGTTCCATGACTGCATCCACGCAACCATGATTCTTCTTCCTTGATCATCTACCATGGTCTGGGGCGCATAAAAATCGAATCCATAATCGATTTCCTGAATTTGATCTAAAGTCCAACCATCAAGCATTCCCGTTTGATAGTTTAAATCACCGGTAACGTAGACGGTACCATGTGTATTTCTGTGTCCTGGTATCTGTTGAGGGGACATGAGTAAAACATCAATACCATTGAGTTCAAAGATATCCGGGCATTCAAACATATAGCCTAACTTATAGATTGAATTTATACTTCCCTGAATCACGGGACCTACATATTCCCAGTCCATCAAATTGGCTGAAGAGAATAATAGAACCTGTCCGAAATTGTTGATTTGTCTGGATCCTATGACAGAATAATATAAATCGTCGTGCTTGAAAATCTTAGGATCTCTGAAATCAATAGGATTTGCGTAAAAAGGAAGATCAGATTCGTCAATCACAGGCAATCCTTCATTGAGCATTTCAAAATGGATGCCATCCTCGCTTTTGGCGATGACTTGATGTTGATAGCCAATCCAGTTTTCTGTATAGATAATATAGAGTTCTCCATCAATATCAATCGCACTGCCGCTGAAAGCTGCTCCTCCGCCTGCATCCAATACAATTGGGGCGACAGCAATCGGCAAATACTCCCACTTCACCAGATCATCGCTTTTCACATGACCCCAATGCATGGGACCCCACATGGATGAATATGGATGATGTTGATAAAAAAGGTGATATTCATCTTGAAAATAGACAAATCCGTTTGGATCATTGATCCATCCCATTTCACCCATGACATGGTAGGTGTATCTGGTTTCCGGATTGATTCTGTATTTATAAAGATTGATATAGTGCTCAGCACTCATCAATAGATCATCTGTTTTAATACCCGATCTCAACAAGACATCGTCGATGTAGGATGCATGTTCTTCATCAGATTCGATTTTCGCATCGAAATCATCGACAATGATATAACCGCTTGGGTCATGATCGGTAATTCTAATCGTTACTTCCAAATCCATAAAGGGTGTTGCATCCCAAATAACACGGGTAAAATTATCAACGAAAACAATACCGTCATAAAGCTCGGAATCCGCTGTTAACAAGACTTCATCTGTTTCATGGTTGATCAGCTCGACATAAGCATTTTCCAGGGTATTTCCGCTAATCAAAAATGAGATTTTTCCTAGACCTCCGATTTTGAATGGAGAAGATGTAATCTCTATACCTTCAGTCAAGCTCTTGGTAGATAGGAAGGCTGATCCTTCTTTCATGTACTTTCTATGACCATCATAGGTGATATCTGTACGGATCAAATCGGGTTCTTCCATGCTGGTTGTCCAACCTGTCATCCCATCTTCAAACCCGGAATTGATGATTTGATAAGGATCTGTTTTATCTTTGCATCCAAAAATCGTTAACAAAATGCCAATCACGATGATGAATATGATCTTTCTCTTCATGATTTTATTCCGCTACTCATAAAAATGAATATCATAGATTAATGCTTTCGATCCCAAACTGAAGAAACCAAAAGAACTGCCTGCCATATCATATGCTCTGGATGTCAGTGCGATCTCTTCATTGACATAGACAACTATAACAGTGCCTTCAGTCACCACTTTGATTTCCAATGTACTCAAACCACCAAAATTGAACGGTATTCTAATTTCAGAGTCCGATTGTTTGATCAAATTAGAATTGACACGATAAAACTCAATCATTTGGTTTTCTAAATCAAAATAAACGTTTAAATTGCCAAAAGAAGATTCAAAAGCATTATAGGTCAACCCAAAGTTCTTGGTATCCGTCAAATCCACTTTAAAGGTCATTTTGGTTGGTTTTTCAAGAAGTTCATCAAATAGTGCATATCCATAGCCTTGTTTCTCAGTGAACAAGAAATCATCGGTTGATCCAGATAAATTTGTATCAATAACTGTATACTCAACTTCATTGGAGAGCTTTTCATCAAGTTCTGTCAAAAGCTTGGGATGAAGCGTTCCATCTTCTGCTTGGATCAGTTCATGGGTGACAAGATGTCCGCCCCACATATAATTGCCAAAATCACGATCTAAAGTCTTAGTAGCAACCCATCCAGTCAAAATCAAACGATCTTCCATCCGTTCAATCCTTCCGGCATAAAATCCCCATCCATCAAAAAAATCTTGATCAGGAATTGTGAACCCATCCTCTAAACTTTCGGTATAACGGTAATGAACAACGCGTTGATTGCCAGTTCCCTGTGCAGAAAATGATAAATAGTAATATCCATTCACGTAAATCAGTGTTGGACATTCCATGTTATAATTTCCTTCTGTATTGCGGTAAAAGACTCCAGCGTTTGTCCAATTGATTAAATCTGTTGATATATATCTTTTAATGACTCCGCCTATATAATCTCTTGTTGTGATCAGCATCCAATATGCATCTGACGCTTCATCATAGTAGATATACGGGTCTCTGAAATCATTGACTCCACCAAAAAATCCATCTTCTGGATGTTTAGTCCAATTTACAAGATCAGTTGATGTCGCATGTTGAATCTTTTCAAAATATGGCATTTCACCACGACTGTTATGCCCTGTGTAAAATGCATGATATAATCCGTCCTTATCCTTCATGACCGAGCCTGTTCCAAGCGCTAGATCCTGAGAGGAAATGCTATTGACGTAAGGGATGACAGTTCCATGATCGGTCCATGTCAAATAATCTGTAGTTTGAAGTAAAGCGAACGGATGAAATCCGATGGTACCGCCCCTTTCATCTAACAAATAAAACATATTCATGACACCTTCATCATAAAAAGGCATTGGATCACCAATGTATCCGTAACTTGATTTTGGAAACAATGAAATACCTCCTTGGTCAACTGAACCCTTTTCTAGAAGTATGATTTCCTGCTCTTCAGGTTCACATGAAACCAAGAAAACAACGAGTAAAAGAATGAGTAGTTTTTTATACATTGGATTCATCACCTCCGATAACCAACTGATGAACCGTGCCTTTGAGATTTTGATTTGTGACAATCATAAAATGGATTGATTCCATGTAAACTCTTGATGTGAATGCTTCAATGCCATCATTGATAAAGATTTCGAAACTGGATGTATCAATCAGAATGCGAAGTTTGATTGAATCGTAAGAATTTCTCGATTCTTTTCTACTGAGTGCATTCGATTTGAGCTGATTGCCATCAATATAAAATTTTTTATCTTCATATCCGATTTCAAAATAGTTTTCCTGATCCTTTGGATCTGAAAACTTGATGGAAAAATGGGTATCTGTATCTTCAATCTCGAGATCAAGACATTTTTCTAAAATGATGCCCTTTTCTAATTTTCTTGATGCTTTGCGGTAAGAAATGATTTCTTCGATTGGATATTGCAAGAGTTGATGATCAACAATCTTTAATTCTCTTGGAAATGTCAAAGCGCCTTGCCACTCGTGTCCTAAATCATGGGTGACATTGGGATCTCCCCAAATTTCCATCCAACCAATCATAATGACTCGATTTTGATCATCCTTGAGTGTCTGAGGTGCATAGAAATGATGACCTGAATCGATTAAACCTTGATATTCATACTTATATTTCTTGTTTTCTATGTCGAAACGACCAATGAAATATTCACTGATGTTCCTGTTTTTTTGTTTTGTAAAATCAATGCGCGAGAATAGAAAGACATCATCATGTTCAAACTTCACTAAATCCGGGCATTCTGCCATGGAATTCTTCATGATGGGGTCTATCAATGCATCGTGAAATGTAAAAGTCTTTAAATCCTTTGAACGGAAAATTAAAAATTTTCCTTGATTATGTTCGTCTTTCGAACCTAATATCACATAATAGAATCCATTTTCGTAAAAAGGAAATGGATCTCTCGCATCTTGAATCAATCCATGTGGAGCGATTAAATCGACATCGATGATTGGTTTACTGTTCTTTTCGAAATGAATGCCGTCTGTCGTTGTCGCTAATCCTTGACGCTCGATGATCAAACCATTTTTATCAAAGTGTTTTGTATAAAAAACATGCAGCTGATCCTTATCCTTTTGATCCACAATTGCACCGCCTGAAAAACAGCCTGTTTCATCTTCTTGATCAGGAGCTAATGCAATCGGAAGGTAAGTGAATCTAACGAGATCTTTAGATACCATGTGTCCCCAATGCATGGGTCCCCAAACAGAATCATAAGGATGATGCTGATAAAAAATGTGATATTCTCCTCGATAAAAAACGAGACCGTTTGGATCATTCATCCAGCCCAATTCAGGCATGGCATGAAACATCAATCGATACATAGTATTGACCTTATGCTTGTTTTTTTCGACATATTGATTTGCTTGTGATATGGTCATCTCTAGTTCTCCTTAAATAGATTGGGGAGGAGTTGTCTCCTCCCCTTTGTTTTCTACTCTTGTCTGTAAATGGTTAAACTTGATATTTCAATCGTTACTGGTGATTCATTGGTTAAGAAACCAAATTGCATCAAAATTTCAAAATTCATGTCAAACATCAACATAGCATCCATCGTAAATGAATAGGTTGTTTCTGTTTCAGAGATTGTGATATTTTCCCAAATACGTGGATCCCATTGTCCAGATACGTTCAATCCAGCCAATCCAGTGACTTCCTTATCAGCTTTCACAGTAAATTCAATGGTATATAAACCGCCGCCTGTCAATGTGATGTCAGAGAAGAAAACCTTGTTGAACCAGTCAGTTGCTCCAAAGGATTGGATTTCATAATATAGAATGCCGTCTTCAGCATAAAGCGTGCCATATGCGCCTTCATCATTGTTGTTGAAAGTTCCCCATAGTGATTCTTCACCACCAGCAGAGAAATCAGTTAAGTCTTCTTCAGACACGGTTGATCCAGTAATTTCAAAGAACTTAAGATTGTCAATGGTCAATGTGTTTGTAGTCACTCCGTCAGCAGGCTTGCCTAATGACAATTTAATATATAAATCCGTAAGATTCATTCCAGCGATGAATGTGAACTCGAAGTTTCCGCTGCCGGATAAAGTTCCATTTTTGAAACCGGCACGAATCTGCCAATCCATAGCGATATCCTCGAAGCATAATTCGTAGAATTGATCATTAACTGTTGTATAGTCGAATACAAGTTTATATGCACCACCTGATACAACATCGAACTCAGTAGCTAAATATAAATCCATTTCCCATGGGTTTTTATCAACAGGATATGCATCCACTTGGAAATTTAGCGCGTTATTGACGTTGGTAATGGTCGCTACATGCGATTCAACACCGCGTTCGCTCCAACCAGTTGTTAAACCATCTTCAAAATCATCTTCTAAAACAAGTGTTTCGACAGTAGCTGCAGTCGCTTTGGTGATTGTAATTGAATCAATCGATAAATCCCATGCTGCTGGATTGGTGAAACCATCAAAGTTGTCACCACCGAATTGTAATAAGAATTCTGTATTTGCTGATGCCTGACCTGCTAAGAATTGAACAGTGTAGTCTGCATAATCCGTACCAACTGCCATGTTCCATTGTCCACCAAAAGGACTCCATCCAGCTTCAGCATTATTGATAATCAAATGCATTTTGACTGCTACGGAAGCTTTCATGTTTACTGTAAATGTATATGATGCACCTGATTCGATTTGGATGCCGCCTTTAAAGACTTTTGCATGCCAGTCAGAATCACCGTTTTCAGTGAGAGAAACATTTAGTTTTCCATCAACAATCGCGTGTGTGCCCACTGCAGTTTCGCCAATTGATACTTCAAAGACATTTAAATCTGTAGTAGAGAAATCATCTGCATGAATAACTTCTTCAATGACTGATGGTGTTTCAATGACTAAAATAGAATCAACAACAAGTTCAAATGCGTTTGGATTGGTGAATCCATCAAAGTTATCACCACCGAATTGAACTAAGAATTCAGTATTTACTGAGTTTTCAGTTGCTAAAAATTCAAGTGAATAATCTTCAAATTCAGTTCCAACTTCAAGATTCCATGCTCCAACGAATGGGTTCCATCCAGCATCCGCATTATTGATAATATAATGCAGTTTGATGGTTTCTGAAGCCTTCATGCGGATAATGAATTCATACGTATTGCCTTTTTCGATTTGAATTTCATTCTTTGTCAGTTTCGCATGCCAGTCTGAATCACCATTATTGGTAACATCAATGGACAAGACGCCCTTTGCTGCTTCGAAACTACCAACTGCTGTTTCAGCGAATCCGACTTCAAATCCATTGAGATCAGCTGCACCTTCAACAAAATCATAATCATAATAGACAACTTTTTCACTGACAACAGGAAGAACAGTCAATGTTGCATATTCTTCAACCACTTCACCATCACTGTCTTCAACAGTGTAAGTGAAATAATAGTCACCAGTTTCAGTTGGTGTAACAACACCAGCTGTAATCGTCAAAGCCGGAATAGAAGTCACGATGATTGAACTTGTCAAATCGCCATCTTCTGTATCACTTGCTGTTACTCCCTCAAGCGCATCCCATGGTTGACCAAGATCAATATCAACTTCTGCTTGCACGCCACTGATTGTGGGTGCTACATTTTCTACTACTGGTTCTTCTTGACATGCCACGACAAAGAGAACCGCTAAAGCCATTAAAAACACTGATAAAATTTTTCTCACTTCATTTTCTCCTTTATATGATTTAAATTTAATATGGATAACCTTGAGATCATATAGATCACAAGGGGAATTCCGAAGACTAACACAAAGATATATTGAATAGACAGATACATGAACACAACCAATAAACTCATCGATAAGATATAATTAATGATTCCACCGAAGATCAACATGATGCTGTTATAAATCAATTCTTTAAACTTGACATTCATGTTGGTAATAATCGTTGGGCTGTAGATCAATACCGTCAACCCGATCCATAACATGATATAGCTGAATATCTTGATGATGATATCAAGGAACGCGATTTCTGTTTCAAGCCACAACAGATTGATGAACGCAAATCCGAAGATTATCAGTAAGAATAAAGTAAGTTGACTAACAATTCTCAAATTTTCTTTGATATTGATGAAAATAGATCTTAAACTTCTGCTGTGCAAGTCTGTTTCCACATATTTCTGATAACCAACCCAAAGCGGAATAAACGGGATAATCAATAGAAGTGACAGATTCAAGATTACAACAGAAATGATATAGTCAAATACTATATTGCCAATCGTATCCAGTTTCTTCAATCTCATCGCCTTCTATCTTATGACATGCGGTCATATGCGTCTTGATAAATCTCCAATGCAGTATTTAAACCTATTTCATTGAGTGTTGATAGGAATGTATTGTATTCGGATTGTGTCAATCCGCCGTCTTTCAACCAAATCGTTTGATTCTGATACAAGTAATCACTGATATTCTGTTCTATGCGCGCAAGTCGGTTGATTTCTTCCAATGTATAGGATAACAAGGGAATCGGCTCTGCGCCTGGGTATACAAACGGAACAGCAACTAAAGCAAGTCTTTCCAATCTGAGTCTGGCTCTTGGTTCCATGTTGACAACATTGTTCCAATGATATTCGCCAAGATAGATGAGTCCAAGTGGAGAATTCTTTAAACGAAGCTCATCTGCAGTCATGCCTTCAGGAATTGGTTTTTGAACGAGCATGCCGTTTTCATCAAGTTCTTCTTCATAGACAATGCCAATCGGACCGTAGTTGATCTGTGCGGAGATGATGGGATCATAGAATCGATCCATAAATGTCAATAGCACTTCAGGATTCGTACAATTTGATAGAACAACGAAATTACCTTTTGATACTTCAGGAGTATTGGCAACCCCGATAGATTGGTCGCCATATGGCCCGATAAGGGGAGACATCACGATATAATCTTCCGGATTGGTAACCACTGTTTCTGATTCCCACCAATAGAATGCGCCAAGCTTTTGTTGAGCTGCTTTCCCCTTCGCTAGGAATTGATCCTGGCTTTGGGAGAATACTTCCATATCAATCAAACCGTCTTCTACCCATCCATGATAGAAGTTGGTGGCTTCCATCCATCTGTTCATGGTTGCTGTAAAGGTTATTTCACCATCAATCAATGTTAAGTGATTGACATTTTCGGGTACTCCAAAGGCTCCATAAAGATCACTTTGATTGCCTTGCCAATTTTGATAGACAAAGGATAATGGAAGTTCATCGTTATTGCCGTTGCCATTCATATCATTATTTTTGAATAAGCGTAAAACCTCTTCAAAATCAGCGATATCCATACTTAATCCATCCACCAAATCCGTTTCATCTAAAAAGTCGATATCTCCAGATTGAATTAAATCAGCAACCCATTCCTTATTTAAAAAGAGTAGATTGGGGTAGGCAAGCAATCCCATTTCTTCAATACGGGGAAGACTGTATATCTTTCCATCCGCACTTTTCATCAATTCACGAATATCAGGACGATCTTCAAGAATCTTGCTGAAATTAGGCATATACTCCAAGTAATCATCAAGAGCGATAATTTGTTTTCTTGATGAATACAAGATAATTTCTTGTTCACTGAAACCAGCATGATAAATGGCATCTGGAAGGTTTTTCTTGTCTGCCATAATCAAACTCTTCGATGCAAGATAAGAAGCTTCCGATACGTTTCTCCAGTTGATATCAACGTTTGTCATATCATGTAAAGTATTCATAATCTGCATATCGTTATATTCATCTGCAAGTGCATTTTTTGGTGCTAAAATCTCATAAGAAATGGATCCCTTTTCTGTAACAATCGGAGCAGTCGGATCTTCCCACTGATACCCGATTTTTTCCAAATCAGCGACTTCTTCATCTGGAGTACCACCGCATGCTGTGATGATGAACAGCGTGAATGCTGCAAAGACTACTAATAATATTTTCTTCATTTTTTTCTCCTCACTTGAAACTTCCTATTAAGAATCCCTTTTCAAAGAATCGTTGAATGAAAGGGTATAAGATGATGATTGGCAAACTTGATACGATAATCGATGAATACTTGATCATGTTCGCGATGCGTTGCTGCTCTAAAATGGTTTGTGGATCCCCTGTACCGGTAACACCTTCAGCAATAATCAATATATCCCTTAATACAAGTTGCAGCGGATATAAGTTTTCACTGTGAATAAAGATGAGTGCGTTGAAGTAGGAGTTCCAGTGGCCGACTGCATAAAACAGAACCATAACTGCAATGATCGGTTTAGAGATCGGCAATATAATGCTTAAGAAGGTTCGATACTCGTTTGCTCCATCTATTTTAGCTGCTTCCAGTAACTCTTCGGGTATATTGGATTCGTAGAATGCTTTTGTCATAAAGACGTTCCATACGCTGACTGCTCCTGGAATAATCAACGCGAGTGGTGAATCAATCCAATCCAAACTGGAAATCAGCAGGTAGAAGGGAATGAGTCCTCCTCCAAAAAACATTGTTACAATAAAGAACCACATGATAAACTTGCGATGCGCTAAATTCTTTCTGGAAAGCGCCCATCCAGCTGGAATTGTCACGAAGATGTTGAGTGCGGTACCGATTGTTGTATATAAGATCGTGTTTCTATATCCGATCCAGATTTGACTTTCACCCAGCAATCTCTGATATCCTTCTAATGAAAACTTGATTGGATAAAGGAGCACTTCACCATTCATAACCGCATCAGGATTTGATACCGAGGCGATTACGATGAAATATAAAGGATAAATGACAATGACAGCCAAGATACCCATAATCAAATTGTTAATGAAATAATAATACTTGTCGCCTTTGGCTTCAAAGAGCGTCTTTTTCTTTTGGAATAATTTCATGTTCCGCTCCTCCTACCACAAACTATTTTCTGAAAATCTTTTTGCCATTGTATTCGCGAAGATCAATAAGAATACGTTGATTAATGCATTGAAGAGCCCGATTGCAGTTGCGTAACTGAAATCTGGGAATCCTGTAAGACCTGTCTTATACACATAAGTGGAGATGACTTCAGAAACAGAGATGTTCCCACCGGTTTGCATCAATAGTATTTTTTCATAACCAACACCCATCAAATTCCCAATGGATAGGATGAGCAAGATGGAGATTGTTGGAAATATTGCAGGTAAATCGATATGTAGAACGCGTTGAAAACGAGATGCGCCATCAACAACCGCTGCTTCATGGAGGGTTGGATCGACACCCGATAATGCAGCTAGATAAATAATTGCGCTCCATCCGAAATCTTGCCAATTGCCCGATAGGATAAATAGTGGTCTGAACGCATCAGCTTCTAAGAAATATGAGTATTTCGCACCACCGAGTGCAATCGCCAAATGATTGATTAAACCGTACTCACCAAATAGCAGATGAAGCATACCAACTAAAACAATGATTGAAATAAAGTGCGGTGCATAGAAGATTGTTTGCAAACGCTTGGATGCCTTGCTGTTTCTCATTGAATTCAGTAAGACTGCAATCAAAATCGGTAATGGAAACCCAATTAAAAATCCAAATATAGAAATTAAGAACGTATTGACCATTAATTGTTCAAAACGGAAATCGTTGATAAATGCATTGAAGTGATAGAGTCCAACCCAGTCCGCTTGAAGTGAAAAGATTGGATCCCCGGGAACGTAATTTTGAAATGCAATGAGCACGCCGTACATTGGAATATAACTGAAGACAAAAACAAAAACAAGTGCAGGGATCAAGAACACCAGAACTTGGTAATTTTTCTTAAAATGGTTTGGTTTTTTAGTCTTCATGGGTTACCTCTTGTTATTCTTGGGTAATCGTTACAGTTGCATTATATATAACGGACAATAGGTTGTCAATCAAAATATAGTTATATGCTTGATTTTGTGCATTTGTAAATATGTAAGGGTTTTTATCAACTTTCTATTGTGCATTTGTAAATATATGTTATACTGTTTTCGAGGTGGTCTTATGCAAAACAAAGTCAGTATGGACAATATAGCTGAAGCGCTCAATATGTCTAGAAATACGGTATCCAAAGCTTTCAACAATCAACACTTGCCAGAAAAAACGAAGCAGTTGATTTTAAATAAAGCAATAGAACTCGGATACAAAAATTTGGATACGGTTGCGAAAAGAGAAACAATCATTCATCATAAAAATATCATGATTCTCACAACCAATGATCTTCAGAACCTGAACTTCTTCTTATCAGTCCTTCGTGGCATTGACAATATTGTAACAAAGTATAATCTGAACCTGCTTCAATTCCAATACGGTAAAATCCATCAATTTCAGGACTTAAAGGATTATATTAGAATCAGCCAAGTCAGCGGAATCCTTTGCTTGGAAACCTTTGATGAATCTTTAGTGAAACAAATTTTATCACTTAAAATCCCAGTTGTCTTTATGGACAGTACCATCGAATGCATTGAGTATTCAGGGGATTTTGATATCGTCCTGATGGAAAATAGAAACAGCATCAAGAACATGATCAAGCACTTAATCAGGACTTCATCTATCACCAAAATCGGATTTATCGGGGATTATCTGCATTGTTTGGGATTTTATGAGCGCTTTGTCGGATTCAGGGAAGCATTATTTGAACATAAGATTCACTATCAGTCAAAACTCAATGTCACTAAAGCTGACGAATTTCCCTATGGAAATCAGGAGGCGCTTGCGAATGAATTGAAACAGATGGATGAACTCCCAGAATTATTCGTTTGTGCAAATGATTTCTTAGCAATCTCAACGATCAAAGCATTGAAACTAATGGGTAAAAGAGTTCCGCAGGATGTTCAAGTCATCGGTTTTGATAATACGATTGATGCGAGAAATTACGAAATCCCTTTGACTACGATTGATACGGATAAAGAAGTTTTAGGGAACGAGAGTATTGTAACATTATTGAACCGAATTAAATACAAGGAAGATCGAAATAGAATTATTCACTTAAAAACGAAACCGATATATCGTGATTCTACAAAGTAAGAAATATTGAAGAAAAGAAGTTTATCAGAATCAATAAAATAAAAAGGCCCTTTCCAAAATGATATGGTAAGTGCTAAATAGGGCTTTCAAAAATTGTATGGTTAAACCATGCTATCCAAAATCATATGGTAGTGAAAAGGCACGTCAAAAGATGTGCCTTTTTCTATGCCAATAATCCAAATTGATCATTTGTTTTTAATTGGGATATCTTTATTGATGGAATACATGACTCTATTTCTGAATCGTGTGAACTTTCTGATGCCATTCGCTGTTTTGATGATCGTTTTAATCTTTGAGTTTGTTGATTCGATTGGACCATTGGATACACGCCGTTTATTGAATACTAGAAATGAATTTTTGATCTCAATGCGCCAATGCTCTATAGTCTTACCAAATGTTCTCAGTTCAAGTAGCTTATGGTTTCTAAATTCATAAATAAGACTATCCAGTTCATCGTCACAGGTTTCATACTCAGCTGTCAAGTTGAACTCTCTATATCTTTCTTTAAGTCGATATGCGCTTTTTAGATCTTCATCGATAGAAAGCAGATAATCTAAAATTTCCGACTTGTGCCAATAGGTGTTATATTTGGCGATTCTAATCTTGCCATCGAAGATATTCTCATAATTCTTCACTAGAAAATAATGAAATTTCTTGAGCATATAGTAGTACATGTCATCATGTTCAGGGCTGCTTTTATTCAGTCGATATTTGTTTTGCGTCCTGATTCTAATGACCTTGACGACATCGTTTAGGGTTCTGATGATATGAAATGAATCGATGGCTATCAATGTGTTGGGGAATGTCAACTTGATCGCTTCACGATAGGATTCCCACATATCCATGACGAATACTTTAACTTGATCTTTTTCAGCTTTAGGTATCCTGGAGAAGTATTCAATCAAATAGTTCTTGTGTCTGGTTGAGATGACATCGATAATCTTGGATGCCTTAAAGTCAAGAAGTATACAGGCATACTTATATCTGTTCATTTTGTTCGTGAATACTTCATCAATACAGATGACTTCAGGTAGCACTCTGCGTTTCGCGTCAACCGCTTGATCAAAGATATCAATCGCACTTTGGATTGAGATGTGGTAAAGATTTGCTGTATCCGTGAAGGTGTGATTGAAGTCTTTAAGATAATCCAAAACAGATAGTCGAGTATAATGTCCTATATTTGAATACTTTTGTACAAATGGATTGTACTCACCAAATGTTTTCCCACAGGTTTGACATCGGTATCGTCTATGGTGATAGTGTAAAATGCAGGATTGGCCAGTTGAAATGCTGTGTATAATCTTGTGATACTTGTACTCATGGAAACTTACAGCACTTGATGTACATGTAGGACAGACATCAGTAATTTGTTTCAGACGAATTTCTGCGATTAATTGATTTGATTCAACGCGTATATCTAGGTGCTCAATCTTGTCTTTTAAATGCGATAATTGTAAAATATGTATGGTATCATCATACATGAAGAACTCCTTTCTCTTGGATTAGGTTGGCTAATCTTATTGTAAAAGAGTTCTTCATTTTTTTCATCATAAATCGCGCTTTCAAAAATCATAGGGTACACCATACAATTTTGGATAGCTATGCTTAGACCATACAATTATTTAAATACCTAATAAAAATAGCCTTAGCAACGTCTATGTTGTTAAGGCTATTATTTCGTTATGATTTGAATGTCAAAACAAACACTCTTATTGATAATTATAGTAAAAATCAACTCCTGTTGTATCCTTAAATATTTGAATTAATTCTTCGCTTGTATGATTTAAATCAAAGCGTTCCAACAAATCAGGAACACTT
>Ga0209000_1000643_pt1 | contig 30103 bp, 27 predicted proteins | sample RifGroD2_FD_183998 | JGI IMG/M metagenome (GOLD analysis project Ga0209000, IMG submission 183998) | Groundwater microbial communities from Rifle, Colorado, USA - Groundwater D2 (SPAdes) (version 2) | ecosystem: Environmental > Aquatic > Deep subsurface > Groundwater | place: Rifle, Colorado... | reverse complement strand
TAGACTACAGTAATAACAAAATGTGTAAATATCTTTATGTCTTCGGGTAATTAGCTTTAAAATTTGATATGCTTTACCTTTTGTTCCCCTTTTTCTCTGTTCCATTTTTCTATTTAGGAATTGGCGTCTTAGAACCATCTTAGAACCTAACGTTGGGGTCCGATAATAATGTGAAATTTATTTATTCATCTTTCGATATATTTACAGAAATTCAACAAATGACCGCGTCTCGTTTTAGTAATCCAAAGTTTCATTATCACGGAGCGTAATTATGCATAATAAATATATTCGCATTAATGATCACACAACAGTTGATAGGCGGCATGCGAAGGCAGTCAAACAGGCATTATTAACAGCAACTATATTGTTTTGCACATTTGTTACAGTTGGTTTAGGAAAGGCGGAAACTAATGTATCAAATGGCCATTTTTCCAGTCTGAGCGCTTCTAGTATAAATAAGCCTAACGGAGACATCGCAATCCCGATTGATATAAACAAATGTTTAGCTGATTTAATAAAATTCTTTGAAAAAAAAGACAACCATTTCCAAGATAAAAATGATAAAAAAAATATTTTGATTTCCTTAGAAGAATTAAATACAGCCAAAAAAAAACTATCCCCTGAAGGAGCTAAATTCGGAGAAGCCCTGCTTAACAATAAGGCATCGATTTATAAAACTTTATCTATAGTCAAAAATGAAAATTATTTTGGGTTGTCAAATAATAAACAACTTTCGCTACAAGACTTATATACTGCGGCCAACGCCTCTAAAAACAGAAAAAACCTCAGCCAAAAACAATTAAAAGCATTACAAAATTTTGAATCCGGAGTGAAAGCATACAAGACTGAAAAGGAAATTGAAACCGAACTAATAGCGTTATTTGCTAAAAAAGAAGATACTAGAAAGACATTAAACTATTTTGCTCATTTAGAAAAAGAAGGGCCTTTAAAAGGGCTACTGGTACCGAATCAAGACGTTTTCCCTCTACTTTATAGAGAAATGAAAGACAGCACGGCAGGAAGATGGAGAAATAAGAACTCCGGGTACTCAATTGATGATAACAGTTCAAAAAGCAGCACAAGAATATTCCACCAAAATCTAGCGAACGCACTTATTACCCTGGGTTACGGACAAGATCCTTCAGGAAATGCGAATACTGTGATCTCTGACAAAAACCCATATGGAATAAAGCTTGCCCTCAGGAAGTTTCAGCAGTCCAGAGAACTACCAGCTTCAGGCCTTTTCGACTTTGATACATGGAGAGCAATGATCAACGCCCTGGCAAAACAAATTCAACGAAATAAAATATCTAAAGTCTAACCCCAGCAGACAACAACGCCCCAGACAACCCTTGCTTACCAACGTCCGGAGCAATATGACTATCCTTTCATTTTAATTATATGTATAATATAAACAACAGCATATTAACTTTTACAAATAAACATATAGGACGGTGTTATTTGAAAGGCAATCATTGCCCCATTTCAGGGGTACCAGTTGATAGTAATTGTATTAGGCTAACAGCTCTTTTAATTTTTGCATGTACTTTACTGTACATAGTAACATTATATCCCGCAATAATTTTGTTTATTCTTATTGATTTCTTTATAAGAGCAGCAAAAATAGGCACAAGCCCGTTAGCAAGTATTAGTAAATTTATTTTATCATTATTTAAAATAGCCAGACAAAATGTCGACGCGGCACCAAAACTATTTGCTTCAAGAATAGGCTTGCTTTGTTGTATCATTATTCTTCTAAGTCACTTAATAAACAGCCATACTATCATATACATATTCTCGTTCACCCTTCTTATCTGTGCTTTTTTAGAATCATTTTTTAACTATTGCGTAGGCTGCAAAATATATTCCTTAATTAATTACCTGAAAGGTTACTTAGCGGGCTAATCAACTAATACCTATTGGTATGTTAATATTAGCTTCATCAATCTTAATCTCATATATTTAATCAATACCTTGTCAATGCGCATATCAACAACTGTTCTTACATTATATGTATAACGAGTGTACCTGCATATTTGTATGCTCCTGGTTAATCTACGATTGCCCTGTAAATCCCCTAAAGTTCAATATCCCTAGTCATATTTTAAATGATATAATACTATATTCACTAGATCATTTGTTACCCTCGGAGATAATTATGGAAAAAATCACATTAATTGCAACTGCAACCATGGGGCTGGAAAGTATTGTAGCCAGAGAGCTAAAATATCTGGGATACGGGAAAACGACTACTTCTGACGGCAAGGTAGAGCTGGAAGGAACGCTACAGGACATATGCACTCTAAACCTACGGCTAAGATGTGCAGAAAGAATCCTGATTAAGATTGGCGAGTTTGAAGCGACTACTTTCGATCAGCTATTTGATAGAACACAGGAACTTAACTGGAGTAAATTCATCCCAAGGAACGGGCAATTTCCAATTTCCAGAGTTACTTCAGTAAAATCGACGCTCTTTAGCAAGTCAGATTGCCAAAGTATTGTAAAAAAAGCTATTGTAAAAAATTTACAAAAATCCTATAACCTCGATCGTTTACCGGAAAATGGTCCGGCATATTCGATACAGCTGAGAATTCTCCGGGACATTGTTACTATTTCCATTGATACGAGCGGAGAAGGGTTACACAAACGGGGATACAGAACAGATACCAATATCGCACCGATAAAAGAAACGCTTGCAGCAGCACTAGTATTGCTAAGTGACTGGAAAGGAGGAGAAAAACCGCTCTTAGACCCTACCTGCGGCAGCGGTACAATTCTCATCGAAGCCGGAATGATAGCAAAGAATATCGCCCCTGGACTTAAACGAACATTCATATCAGAAAAATGGCCGCTATTACCGGGATCCCTCTGGACCGAAGAACGGGAAAAAGCACTGAAGGCTCAAAAGCTGGAGGCTCCATGCAAAATCTATGGTTCCGATATAAACGATAAAACATGCAGGGTCGCAAGGGAAAACGTCAAGAATGCCGGACTGGAAGAGAACGTTAGCATTCAAAAACTACCACTCACGGAAATTTCACCACCAAGCACCAACGGAACAATAATCTGTAATCCTCCCTATGGAGAACGTATTCAGGAAAAACAGGAAGCGGAATCTCTATCAATTGAAATGGGCAGGATATTTAGAAATACTTTCACTAACTGGTCATATTTTATAATTACACCTGATACCAATTTTGAAAAGCTATTCGGAAAAAAAGCAACAAGAAACAGAAAACTATTTAATGGTGGAATCAAATGCTACTATTATCAGTATTATTAAATTAACCTCAACCCCGATAAAGTCAAACCACAGGTTAATTTATTATGGCATCCTTTTTATCAGGTCCAACACCTTATTCATTATTCATTTCGCTTATCATAATAGTCTAAAATCCTATTAACACGCAACCAATTATATGTCTGCAATAATAACAACGGTACATTTATCATGCTGCCTAAAGCAATTAATCCAACATTCTTAACATTTGGCCCTACAGTAAAAAAAGTACTGGCAAGTAGCAATGAAGGAGCTATCCAGGTAACAGAATGCACTGTAAAATTATATTTAATTTGGTTCCTATATTGTAATAATCCTTCAATATTATTTGATGGCAGTTTGTATTGAGTTCTATTCAGCGTAGAGATTAATATTTTACCAAGTTTTTGTATTTGCATATTTTGTAACGATCTTTCTAACAGACCTGGTGGTGCAATCTGATTTTTGGCTCGGGCTTTTTCCTTAGTAAAAGGCACCTTATTCCACGGGGGCAACACAGGTACGGGATTAATATTGTCCCGTATAACGTTTTTTGGCAATGCCATAAGCTTCTTATTCATTTTTCATCCTCATATATATTTATTATAGTCGCCTGCTAAATATTACCGAAATCTGTCACCAGCTACCTTATATATGAAAAAATAGTTATTAATTTCTATAAATTATCTTGCCCTCAATCAATGTTTCATAAACATTAACTTCGTATAAGACTTTTTTCCGGGGTAAAAAGCGAGGAAGAACCGGATAGATCCAGCCTGACCATTTCGGTATACGCTTGACTTAGGGTACCACCTGTAATAACGTCCCCCCAAAAAGCAACACTCCGGAGTTGCAAAAAAAAAGGGGGGAGAAGTTCAGTGACAGAAATCGATGAGAGCAATAAGGAAACAAACCTGGCATTCTACCGAAAAGAACAGACCATAGAGATTGCAGTCTTTCTTTTCCTGATTATTCCGTCTATGACGCTTTCTTTATTTGCTGCGAGTCAAGGACCTAGCAGTTTTGTATTGACCGCCGTCGCAACTATTTTCCGGGATATGGCACTGGTAGCCCTGATAATATTTTTTGTCTGGCGAAACAGAGAATCGTTAGGAATGCTTGGCTTGGTATCCAGAAATGTATGGACCGAATTTGCAATTGGCGTTGGATTGTTCCTCCCTATGGTTTATTCGGCCGGATTGCTTATTCAAGCGTTAAAAGCTGCCGGATTTACTTCGCCATCTGCTCCGTTACCTGCGCTGCAAGCTACCGGAAGTATTTTCGAAATAATTCTGGGTACTATTCTGGTTGCCATTGTAGCGTTTTCTGAAGAAACTATTTTCCGGGGCTATTTGCTTCTTAGGTTCAACAATATTTTCTCCTCCAAACTTATGTCAGTTTTCCTGTCAGCATTTATTTTTTCATTGGGACATGGCTATGAAGGGACTGCAGGGATGGGGACCGTCGGGTATCTTGGTATTTTATTTGGACTGATCTATCTATGGCGAGGCAGCCTTATCGCCCCAATGGTGATGCACTTTCTGCTGGATTTCATCGGACTTATCCTCTTCCCGTTATTGGGAGGGAAATAGCTGCGATTCTAAAAACTCAATTTATACTTTCCTGTCTTCCAGACCTCTTCGTGAGCCATAACTGATTGCGTAGAACTTCGTAAACTCTGCACCTAATAAAATAATCTGGGATGCGTAATAGATCCACAGCAAAATAACCACGATGGATGCTGCTGCTCCGTAAGTAGAGCTAACGCCACTGCTGCCAAGGTAAAACCCGATAAGGAACTTACCGATAGTAAAGAGTAGCGAAGTAATGAATGCACCAACCCATACGTCCCGCCACTCGATATCAACGACGTCAGGGAGATACTTAAAGATCAAGGCAAAGAAAATCGTAATTATTCCGAGAGAAATAACGAAATTTAAAATAAATAATAACACATCAGCGCCGGGAAACAGTCCGCTGAGGTAACTATTAAAAGCAGAAAGAGCAGCGCTGATTAAGAGTGACACCAGGAGCAGAAATCCCAGGCTTAGGACCAGACCGAAGGAAAGCACACGCTTTTTAATCGTTCCCCATATTCCTCCGCCTGATTCTTCTGGTCTAATCCCCCAAACAATGTTGAGCGCACTTTGCAGTTGCAGGAAAACTGCGGAAGCACCAAGGAGCAACGTAGCAAAGCCAATAATCGTAGCAAAAATACTGGCTGAAGGCTGTTTTTGTGTATGAATGAGCATATCCTGGATTACACCGGAACCTTGTTTTCCTATGAGGACCGAAATCTGCTGCACGACCTGTCCTTGTACAGCTTCCTTTCCAAAGACCAGACCTGCAATTGCGACAGCAATTAACAATAACGGTGCCAAAGAAAAAAAAGTGTAAAAAGACAATGCAGCTGCAAACATGCTTGAATTGTCCTTACTCCATCCCGAGAAGGTCTCTTTTATGACCGTCCAAAATTTCTTCATGTAACATCACCTCTCTTCTCGATGAGAATAATTCCTTGATATGTATTTTCAACCGATTATTTAGTTTTATTGAGGAAAATTGTCAATCCTGTTATTAACAGATTAATACATCAGAAAGGATATGCCTGACTCTCACCAAAAGAATAAAGTAGTATCCAATCTCAAATTAAACAATAATAGTAATTTTTAAAAAAAAGAAAGGAGTGTCGCGGCTGAGCTCAATATGTTCATAGCTGCATTGGTTATGTAGGGGGCTTTTTTATATCCTCATGATGACAGTTGAAACTTCGGCAGTTACCTCTCTCCTAGGAACGATGACCGGTCTTACTAAAATCCCAACACTATTCGCATTAAGATCATTCATATATAATTGAGCCATGGAAAAAACCTGCGATGTAATAATAATCGGGGCCGGGCCGGCTGGAGCACAGGCTGCCTATAATTTTGCCAAAAATGGCTTTGAAACTATCATCCTCGAAAAACAATCTTTGAACAGGGAAAAAATCTGCGGCGGCGGCATCTTCGTCCAGGAAATAGTCGAATTCGGACCGCTGCCTGACCAGGTTATCGAGCGCTCAATCCGTACATTACGGTTCAACTCGCCACATTATAGCCGGAACGTTCATTTACCGGACAATATGCCGGCAGGAGTAATTGTCAAACGTGGTCTCTACGACTGCTATTTACAGGAACAAGCAGCTAAAGCAGGCGCGCGATTCTGCGAGCTGGCTTCGGTTATCGACATCAATTACAGAAAAAACGCAGTTGAAGTTCAAGTCAGCACAAAGGAAAAAACCTCAACGATCAAGGCCCGCTTATTAATCGATGCCAGTGGCTGGTCGTCCCTGGTTGCCAAGAAGAGTAACAGAGCTATGAACCCAACGGACTATATTGCTGCCTACAAATGCTGGCTCGAAATGTCGCAAGCTTCGACAAACGAACATTATGGCGATTCGATTGAATTCTTTTTTAATTCTGAAATTATACCGGATGGCTATATCTGGATATTTCCCAAAAGAGACATCCTGGATGTCGGCATCGGCTGTCTAGCATCTAATGTGCAGCAGAAAAAAATCAATTTAAAAACCGCACTCAGCACTTTTATTCAAAACCACCCTCTCTTGAAAAAAGCAGCCCTGACTCATAGCCAAGGCGGGTGGATCCCTTGCCGAATACACCCTTCTCTCGTTTATGACAGAACACTACTGGTAGGGGATGCCGGAGGAATTTCCAGCCCTTTACACGGTGGCGGGATCTATTATGCCAGATATTCCGGAAAATGGGCGGCTCATTATGGGTCACAATATCTCCTTACCAACCAAAAAGAGCATTTAGCAGATTACGAAAGCAAAATGATAAGCGAGCTCTACGAGAAAGACTTCAAATGGGACGAAAGAATGCGCCCGTTTTTAGGCGATAACGAACTAGTGGACTTGCTGGTCAATTCAAGGCATAAAAATGTTGACAGATTTTTTGTCGACCTCTTTACCGGAACTGTTCCACATAAAAAGGTCTATAAGTTAATCATCGAAACAATGCAGGAAATTATTGCCACAGAGAATCCAATCATACAGAAAGATGATAAACGAACGTATATCCCGGTTCCCTCGCACTTAACGATTGACGCCTTCCATGGAATTAAGCCTAAACGGATACTATTAGCTATCTCGTACTGCTTAAAAAGCAACCTCTGCCCTGCCGGGAAGTTCAGCGATAAATGCATCCAATGCAAGCTCTGTCCGGTATCTGAGCTGATTGATCTGGCACAGCAGCATAGCCTCACTCATTATATTGTAACGACAAGCGGCAGCTTCATGAATTATTTAGACCATAACCATACAGGCTTCGATAGGTTATTGGCGATTTCCTGCTCTACCGTCGCAAACAAGATAGCGTTATTGGTAAACAGAAAATATCGTTTGGAAGGATACACCATTATTCTAGGCGGCGACGTCTGCACAACCGAAAAAGACTACAGCCATAGCGAAAATGGCAGCAAACATTCTCAGACATGCTTAGACATGCCTATCATGACAGAGTTATTATCAGATATCGCACATGTAACCGCAAAATAATCTTGATGAGTGAAGCAAACCAATTTCTTAAAACTTGATTTTTGAGGAAAAAGAGAGTATCGTTATCGCAGGTTTTCTCAAAATGAAATATACATCGACCTTTCACGATATTAATTATTCAAAAGCACTTATCGCCGACTTAAAAGCCGAAACGCATAAAGACAGGCACTACCACTTCATGGAATTCTGTGGCGGACATACCCACAGTATTTTTCGATTCGGATTAGAAAGTATTCTTCCTGATCAGATTAAAATGATCCACGGACCAGGCTGTCCGGTTTGCGTTTTGCCTATCGGCAGATTGGACATGGCAATTAAGCTAGCCCAAGAAAAAAACATTATCCTCTGTTCATATGGTGACATGATGAGAGTTCCGGGTTCAAAAAAAACAAGTTTGCTCCATGAAAAAGCCAAGGGCGCAGATGTGAGAATGGTCTACTCGTGCCTGGAAACTATTCAAATCGCACAGGAGAACCCTGAACAAGAGGTTGTTTTCTTTGCAATCGGTTTCGAGACCACAACTCCACCAACAGCAGTAGTGCTCAAACAGGCAGAAAGTCTTGGACTGAAAAACTTCAGTGTTTTTTGCAATCATGTCCTAACCCCGTCAGCTATCCAGAATATCCTTGAATCACGCGATGTGCGTGAACTTGACTCGGTCCCGCTCGACGGATTTGTTGGTCCGGGCCATGTCAGCGCTGTTATCGGAAGCCAGCCATTCGAGTTCTTTGCACAAGAATACCAGAAGCCTGTTGCTATTGCGGGCTTCGAGGCGGGAGACCTGCTTGAAGCGGTCCTAATGCTCGTCAGACAGGTAAATGAAGGCCGACACGAAGTTGAAAATGCATATCCCCGGCTGGTTACCAGAGAAGGGAATATCAAAGCGAAACAACTCGTCGCAGAAACATTCGAACTACGCAAAGTGTTTGAATGGCGCGGATTAGGTCAGGTACCTTATAGCGCATTACGTATCAAGGCACAATTTGAAAATTTCGACGCCGAAACCAAGTTCCAAATGCAACCGATCAGTTCCCCCGATCACAAAGGCTGCGAATGCGGCACTATACTTCGAGGATTGAAACTGCCGACTGAATGCAAACTATTCGGCAAGCTCTGTACACCTGAGTATCCGGTTGGCTCGTGCATGGTTTCCCATGAAGGCGCCTGCGCGGCGTATTTTAGATATGCTACCCATCTAAATAAATGAAAATATTATTTCTTACCCATAGTTTTAATAGTTTAGCCCAACGACTTTTTGTGGAACTCAAAAAACACGGGCACGAAATGTCTATTGAATTCGATATCAACGATTCCGTTTCAGTTAAAGCAACGGAACTGTTCCAACCTGACATTATCGTAGCTCCCTTCCTTAAGCGTGCTATTCCTGAAACTATCTGGAAAAACTATATTTGCCTGGTAGTTCATCCCGGAATCAAGGGAGACCGTGGCCCTTCAGCGCTTGACTGGGCAATAATGAACAGTGAAAGCGAATGGGGAATTACAGTCCTCCAGGCAAACGCCGAAATGGACGGCGGAGATATTTGGGCCACACGCACGTTCCCGCTGCGTAAAGCCTCAAAAAGCAGTATCTACCGGAATGAAGTAACCGAAGCAGCCGTAACAGCCATTTTGGAGTCACTTGAAAAATTCGAACAAGGAGATTTCGTCCCTGCCCCGCTCGACTATAATAAGAATGAAATACGCGGGCAGTTTCATCCGTTGATGAAACAATCCGATCGCGCAATTGATTGGAAAAACGATACAGCCCAGCGTATTGTACAGAAAATCCGTTCCGGAGATGGCGTGCCGGGCACGCTTGGCACGATTGCAGGTCTGGTTTGTTACTTATATAATGCCTGTGAAGACCTGACTATGCAAGGGACTCCAGGCAAAATCATTGCTCACCGTAATGGGGCAATCTGCGTCGCTGCCATTAACGGCGGTGTCTGGATAACCCATATGCGAATTGATTCGGGTGAACGAGGATTCAAGCTTCCGGCGACAATGGTCCTTGGTGATCGGCTACAAGGAATTCCGGAGTTTCCTGAACCAACCGAGTACGGCGTGAGCATCGACAGTTTCCAGGGGATCTCGTACCAGGAAACCGATGGCGTTGGATATCTGGCATTTAACTTTTATAATGGGGCGATGAATACACACCAATGCCAACAATTATTACAAGCCTACCGCATCATAAAAAAAAGGAATATTAGAGTAATCGTGTTAATGGGCGGGATAGATTTCTGGTCGAACGGTATTCATCTTAATTGTATTGAAGCTGCACCATGTCCGGCGGACGAATCACTAAACAACATTGAAGCAATTAACGATATTGTAAGGGAAATCATTCTTACAGAGGACCAGATTACTATCTCGGCGCTACGGGGAAATGCCGGTGCAGGCGGCGTATTCATGGCCCTCGCCTGTGATCATGTATGGGCCCGGGAAGGAATTATCCTTAACCCCCATTACAAGAATATCGGCAATTTATTTGGTTCCGAATATTGGACATACCTGCTTCCCAAACGAGTTGGTCTAGACAAAGCCGGAGAGATTATGTCGAACAGACTCCCGATTGGCACACAAGAAGCAATTGACGCAGGGCTAATAGATGTGACGTTAAGTACCACACAGGAAACATTCCGGGAAGAAATAACAGCACAGGCAAAATCACTGGCTACCGGTCCTGCCTGGGAGGAAAAACTAAAAATAAAACTTGCCCGCCGGGCTGCAGATGAAACAAATAAACCCTTGGAGCGCTACAGAAAAGAAGAACTGGCCCGCATGAAGCTCAACTTTTACGGATTTGATCCGAGCTATCATGTAGCGCGCTACAACTTTGTCCATAAAATACCGAAATCCCGTACCCCCTTGCATCTGGCAATCCATCGAGACAGATAATAAAAAAACTGTTATTATAGCCAGATTAATTATAGAAAAAGCAACTAAGAGAAAGGTTACGAATTATATGTCTGAAATTAGTGAAAAGGATTGGATAATCTATTGCGATGGCAATAATATGCAATTGAAAAGTTTTGCCGGGCTGCACAAGAATAGCTACAACATAATATTATGTCCGTCCGGGAAAGAGGCGATAGAACAATTCAGGGTAAATATAGGCAAAATCAAGACAGTCCTTTTGGATATTAATCTGCCCGACATGTCAGGTCTCGACGTTTTTGATGAGATAAAAAGAATGAGTTACGATATCCCGGTTATTCTGACAACTGCTGACCAGTCAGAAGCCAATGAACTAAGCGTATGGAGAAAATACCGGCCATTTAGCTATATCCTAAAAAACACATCTGCAGCACCTGAGTTTATTAAGGCCACGCTTTCAACCGCAATTGACGGATATAACCAACGATTAGCAGTAGAGAGGTTCAGAGAATCCGAAACCATTAGCACCGTGACCCAAAAACTACATAAACAGCATGAAAAACAAATTAAAGAACTCCAGAAAGCTGCGCTATAATTTCCATCATAGTAAGAAGCATGGCTTTTCGGTTCTAAGGTACAAGAAAAAGATCTATTCATAGAAAAAAAATGTACAAAGAAATCCAAGCAAAAACCGCTCTTCACAAACTAAACAGCGACTACCTACCCTTTAATTGGGACCTCAACATCTACCGGGGCTGCGGACATCGCTGCCAATACTGTTTCGCGTTATATTCACACAAGTACCTGGAATCTACAGACTATTTCGGTGATATACACGTAAAAACAAATATCGCCCAAGTACTCGAACAGAAAATTTGTAAGAAGAGCTGGAAAAAGGATATTATCAATCTCGGAGGAGTAACCGATTCCTATCAACCGGCAGAAACACAATACAGACTAATGCCCGATATCTGGAAGCTGCTCATCAAATACAGGACCCCCGCTATAATCTCAACCAAATCAGCCTTGATCATGCGCGACATTGACCTCATAGCTGAATTATCACAGATTACCCCGGTAAGCATTGCCGCGACGATCATAACCACCGATGAAAACCTCCAAAAGCTGGTGGAACCCGGAGCTAGCAGCATCAACGATAGATTCGAAATGCTAAAAAAAATGAAAGAAAAAACTAATGTCAGCATCGGCATTCACATGATGCCGATATTGCCAATATTAACTGATAGCATGGAGAATCTTGAAGAAATATTTAAAAAAGCAAAAAGCATAAGCGTCGACTATATTATTACCAGTTCTTTAAATCTGTATACTGAAACCAGAAAAAACTATTTCGGGTTTTTATCACGGCAATTCCCTGACATCCTCCCTGCCTATCAAGATATTTTCTCAAAAAAACAAAATTTTTCTGTTTACAAAAAAGAGCTCTACGAAAAACTAAAGAAACTAAGAAATAAATATCAAATACCCAGCCATTCAAAGATCTTCGACAGGAAATTCGAAAGGGAAACCCATCAGCTTTCGCTTTTTTGAAATAGTGGATTGCTCACAGTTGATCGAGAACGCACGCCGATGCATTATTGACGTTAACTATTATTTGAACTATACTTTGTGGTACGTAAACTTATCACAAGAAACAAATCTCGGTCAATAAAAGCAAATATTTCTCAGGCGCATTATAAAATATATAGTTTATAAAAAAGGATATTACCATGCAAAACAACAATAAGTGTCAGTCTCTCTCACTTGAAAGCCAGCTCAAAGAACATTTCGGGTTCAACAGTTTCAGGCCATACCAGAAAGAGGTTGTTTCACTGATAATGGAGGGAAAGGATTTAGTTGCCATATTGCCTACCGGGTCCGGTAAATCGCTGTGTTACCAGCTGCCAGCAGTTTTAATGCCCGGCACTGCTATCGTAGTATCTCCATTGATAGCCCTGATGCAAGACCAGGTGAAAGGCCTTGAAAAAAACAACATTAAGGTCGCCTATATTAACAGCAGTTTGAGCAACCGGGAGATCAACGGGATACTGGCAAATCTAAAAGAGTACAAGCTGCTCTACATAGCGCCGGAACGTTTCTCTTCCCAGTATTTTGATGAGATTATCAGTAACGCGGCAATTTCGTTTATCGTTGTTGACGAGGCGCACTGTATATCACAATGGGGCCATTCTTTCAGACCGGAATATCGAAATCTCTCAATATTAAAAGAAAAATTCCCGGCAAAGCCCATTGTTGCTTTCACTGCCACCGCTACACTCCATGTAGAGGCTGACATTATCGAACAGCTCAGACTTAATCACCCGGCACTCGTAAAGGGAAGCTTTGATCGCCCTAATCTCACATTGAGAATTAATGAACGTCTCGATAAAACTTCACAGCTGCTGGAGTTTTTGAATGCCCATAAGGATGATTCCGGAATAATCTATACAGCAACCAGGCAAAAAGCCGAAGACGTCTGTGCATTGCTGCTCAGCAAAGGCTATCTTGCCGAAAAATACCATGCGGGAATGAATAATGAAGACCGTTACAACGCCCAGAACAGGTTCATTAAGGATGAATCACGGATTATCGTAGCAACCGTTGCTTTTGGCATGGGTATTGATAAGCCTGATGTACGTTTCGTGCTGCATCTGGAAATGCCTAAAAATATCGAACAGTATTACCAGGAAATCGGCAGGGCTGGGCGTGACGGACTACCCGCTGAATGCCTTATGCTCTATTCTTCTGCTGACGTGGTTATCTACAAAAAATTCATGATGGATAACCTTGACCCTCAGGTCAAACTGCAATTACAAAGAAAACTCGATCAGATTTTTGCTATGTGCATGTCGCTTAATTGCCATCGGAAAGACATTCTCAGTTATTTCGGTTCTGAATATTTAGAGGATAATTGCGGTAACTGCGGGAATTGCCTCAATGAAGTTGAAAAGATCGACGGCACATTAATCGCGCAAAAAATTCTCTCCTGTGTTGCCCGGCTCAGGCAGCAGTACGGCATAAATTATGTCATCGAAGTCTTATCCGGGTCAAAAAAAAAAGAGATATTTGAGCGGGGCCATGAAGAACTCAGTGTCTACAATCTAATGCCTGAATTTAATAAGAACCAATTGCGGCATTATATCCATTCGCTGATCAATATGGGATATTTAGTCGTAGAAGGTGAATATCCGGTTCTCAGATTAACCCCAGGTTCTAAGGAGGTTCTTGCCGGAGCCCGCACAGTTTACTTTAAGCATATAGTTGCCCGCAAAGAAAAAAAGAAAGCAAAAGTCTATGGGGCTGCGTGTGATCCGGTATTGTTCGATAGCCTTCGCGCAGTACGCCTGAACTATGCACGAAAAGAACATGTCCCGCCGTTCTGTATTTTCGGGGATAAAACGCTGATCGAAATGTGTACATTCTTTCCGCAAAATATTGACGAGATGCTCTCAATCAACGGAGTTGGTAGCGTTAAGGCAGACAAATATGCTACAGGTTTCATAGAAGTGATCCAGGAATACTGCTCGACAAATAATATAGCAAAAAATCACACCTCCCCTGCCTTTACGCCTGCCCGGGTTAAAGAAAAGCCGGAATTGAGCCGCAAAACGGAAGAAATTGCAGCCTATTTAGACTCAGGACATACCGTGCCGCAGGTTTGCGAAAAATTCGGACTTAAAGAGCCAACAATTTTAGAACATTTATACAAACACGTTCTACTCGGAAACAAAATAAAAACAGAGGCCCTCAACTCTTTTTTAACCCTGTCAGAACAAGAAACGAAAAATGCTTTCGCGGCATATACCAAGTTTGGCACAGAACGACTGAAGCCTGCCTTTGATTATCTGGAGCAAAAAGTGAGTTATGATGACTTGAAGATAGTCAGAATATGTTTCGTAAATAACCTGCTCAAATAACCCAACGTAAGCGCCACCAAGGTTATTTGAAGCTAACACCCAGGGCTGCTGAAATAAACATAGTCCCGGCAAGATATCTGTCTTTCAGATGCGTTCCGAGTTGGAGCATAGCATAGCTATTATCATCTTTCTCGAAAACGTTCTTCATTATGTATACTCCAGACAGCTTTCTGCTTGAATAGGCACTACTCGAGACCTTGTTAACAAAATAATTGATTCCAGCTATAGCATTGCCGAATTCGTTCAGCAGATAGACTTCCTGAACTTGGGTACTGTCACATCCTTTTGTGATAGCCCCGGACTGAGGGTCGATATAATATCCTGAATAAAACATATCACAATAAGCGCAGACATATGAATAGGAGAAGATAATTGAGTTCAGTTTTGCCCGGAGAGAAGGAGTAATTGCTGCCCGGACACCAACTCTATCCTTTGCCTTAATCGCGGTTTTAGCCGTATTATCAAACCCGCTGTCAGGTCCGGCAACAGAATAGAACCCATAGCCAAAGGTTGTATAAATCAGATATGGTCCGGCAACTGCCGAAATGCCAAAAAAAGGATAGGGCTCGTAATTACAAAAAATCCCGCACCATTCATCAGTGGGAGTTAATAAATTGCGAACGCCAAGTTCCACTTTGCTGTTATTCCATATATCAGAATTCGCCGTCGCTGAGCTAATTTGATAATAAAGTCGTGAATTAAGTGCTAACGCCGGTGGATTATACGCACCATAGACTGCATGCTCTGTAATCATCTTTTCCTGAGAATAGGCGTGGCATGCGGATAAAAGCACAAATAGACTCATTAAGGCCATTAATTTTGACATACAAGGACACCTCAAAGGATTGTTATTAAACTATTATTATAGATAGGTTACTTTCTATTTATTTTCTAACTATAACATATTTATGATAGACTGCAGCATAGCTAAAAACTATAAAAAATATCGATTGTCAGATTTCTTCATTTGAAACATTTGCCATTCGAGATTACAATAGCAGTTGTGATGTAAAATTTTTTACTACACTTAAATCAATGTGCCTCTTGAAAAATATACATCACTACCCTGCCAATCACACTATTTACACAATTGTGAGGATATAATATTGTTACAGCCATTAAAAAACCATAAAAAAGAGCTGCTATTATTTATTGCCGGAATTGCACTCATCGGGTTTGGAGAAAGCATTGTCAATTCTACCCTGAATAATTTCTTAAACGATACGTATAAGATCTCAAGCATCCAGCGCACGCTTTTGGAGTTCCCACGAGAACTGCCCGGTTTTCTGGTAGCTTTTATTTCTGCGGCACTCTTCTTCCTTCGAAGCCGAAGGCTCGCAGTACTCGCCGGCTTACTCGGGAGTATGGGACTTTTACTGATGGCTTTTTTCCCAACCACATTTTCAATTTTCTTTATCTGGATATTTTTCTTTAGTGCCGGACAGCATTTGCTTCTGCCGCTTACCAGCAGCATCGGCATGGAACTCGCACATTCAGGTCAGGACGGGAAACGGCTCGGACAAGTTAATAGTATCAGGAACTTCGCCACTATCATCGGCAGTTTCTTCATTCTCCTGGGATTCAAATACCTCCATCTGAACTACATGGCTTCCTTCATAATTGCGGCATTCGTCTATCTTGCTTCTGCGATTTTCTTCTATTTGATGGACCCCGGGAAATCACACCCGCCCGCGCTCCGCTTAAAATTACATAAAGAATATAAACTCTACTATTGGCTTGCGGTCCTGTTTGGAACCCGGAAACAGATTTTTTTGACCTTCGCACCGTGGGTCCTGGTAACGGTCTTCCACAAACCCATAACGGTTATTGCAACCCTTCTAACGATCGGAGGGATCGCGGGAATTGCCTTCCAGCCGTTGCTAGGCAAAGCCATCGACAAATTAGGAGAAAAAACGGTCCTGATACTGGAAGCCGTCTTGCTGATTTTCGTCTGCTTCGGGTACGGTTTCGCAAAAGACATTTTTTCGGAAAATGTCGCATTTATTACTGTTTCGATCCTGTTTGTCGTCGACCAACTACTGATGTCTGTCAATATGGCACGGGCAACATATCTCAAGAAAATCGCCATACACCCGGACCACATCACCCCGACTCTCACGATGTCCGTTACAATAGATCATATTTTCTCTATCTCAGTGGCCATTCTTGGCGGGCTACTATGGATGAAAGTCGGATTTCAGTATGTATTCCTTTTCGGAAGCTTCATCGCGATTCTTAACTTTATATCAGCGCTACAGATACGTATTCCAAAAAAAGAACAAATATCAGCTCAAATAACGTAAAAATAATTAATATATGACAAACGATATACATCTTATTTATAAACATCTGAAAAAAGAACTGACACCCAAAAAGCTGGACGGTATCACAGCGAAAATCATATCAGCATATAAAAACAAACAATATGACCTGCTAAAAACGCTTGCCGAAAAAAACAAGCTCTCTTTCGACAGAGAATACGTAAATAAACTATTTGCACAGCTCATCAGGCTTTACCATCCGGACAAAATCATCACAATTCACAACGAAATCGATGCTGCCTATAAGAACACGAATGTCAGCCTGTTGAAATTTTATACCAAGATCTATTCGGACAAACCAGAAACCCAGGAACTTTATATTGATTACTATGAAGAGTACGGGATAAATGAAGAAGATTATATAAAATTCGGCATTCATATCGCCGACGAATCAGAAATTTTTTCCGATATTGATGACATAACCAATAGTTACGAACCGGAATTATCATTTTCTGAAGCCGTGAACAAAGAATTGTGCAGAGACCTGGGCTACGACTGGAATATCGGAGACCTCCACCGTCTCGAAGGAGATCTCGAATTACAAGGGTTGAATATAAATGATTTGTCGGGCATTGAAGACTGCATCAATATATCGAGCCTGAACCTTACACATAACAAATTGACCGATGCCGACGCCTTGAAACACCTAATAAACCTGGAATCCTTATTCCTGTCAGAAAACCAGATCGAAGACCTTTCTTTTCTGACAGGGTTAGTTAACCTGAAAGAACTTGATCTTTCCTTCAATAGTATAAGAGATATTACTCCCCTGCTCTCACTACAGAACCTGCATTACGTCAATCTTATCGGCAATTCTATTGATGATAATGCTGTAATCGAAAAACTTAGCAATCAAAATATCACCGTGATTAATTAACACCCACACCAATTACCACACACAAGTTTTCAGGGGATGAAAATAATATAGTTGACAGAATCGCACTTTTTAGCTTATAGTGTGCAATGTTTTATGAATGTAATAAATAAATTATTGTCAATCCATTTTCTAATTTCCCCCGCATTACGTTATCCCCAAAAGATCAGTAACCTAATGAAGATTAGGAATAATAAATTATTTAACCTGTTGATCTTCAGCATTCAGAATCAATTACGGATAAATCTAATTTATCGAAAAAAAAGGAGTATATATGAGTTTTGAAAAATTTAATTTAGCACAAGGAATTATGGCCCAGGTAGAAGCACTAGGATACACAGTTCCAACCCCAATACAGCAGCAGGCCATTCCATTGGTGCTTGAAGGCAGAGACGTTATGGGACTAGCCCAAACCGGAACAGGAAAAACAGCCGCTTTTGCGCTGCCATTACTGCAACGGCTACTACCAGGGAAACGCGGACAAGTCCGTGCATTAATCATTGCACCAACCAGAGAACTTGCAGAACAAATCAATACTGCAATCAAAGTGTTTGCAAAACAGACCGACCTACGTACTCTTGCGGTTTATGGCGGAGTAAGCACCTATCACCAGATTGCGGCCCTCAGAAGAGGCGTGGATATCCTCGTAGCATGTCCTGGCCGGTTACTTGATCACCTGGAACAAAGGACCGTAGATCTATCCCACGTCGAAACCCTCGTACTGGATGAAGCTGATCATATGTTTGATATGGGATTTCTCCCGACCATCAGAAAAATACTTCGGTATGTAAAAGATAGCCGACAAACACTGTTGTTTTCAGCAACAATGCCTTCGGATATTCGACGACTGGCTAACGATGTACTAAACAACCCGAGCCACATTCAAATAGATCATGAAGCTCCGGTAGACAATATTTCTCATGCACTATTCCCGGTTGAACAGCACCTTAAGACATCTCTGTTACTAGAAATTCTAAAGAGTACGGCAACCAAGTCAGTTCTCGTTTTTACCAGGACCAAACATCGCGCCAAAAGCCTGGGTCAAAAACTACAGCAAAGCGGCTTCAGCGCTATTTCGCTCCAGGGCAACCTCTCGCAAAACAAACGACAGGCTGCACTTGACGGATTTCGCAGCGGTTCCTTCCAGATATTGGTCGCAACCGACATAGCAGCCCGGGGCATCGATGTGTCCCAGATCTCCCATGTTATTAACTACGACATTCCAGACACACCGGAAGCGTACACCCACCGGATAGGTCGTACAGGAAGAGCAACCCGAAGCGGAGAAGCCTTCACGTTCGTAACCAAAGAAGAACGCAGCATTGTCTACGAACTGGAACGCAATGTAGGCGCAGAGCTAATATGCCGCACGATTCAAGGCTTTGATTATAACGCAGTTAAGTCACCGAGTTCTGAATTCGGCCGACCTGACAGACGCCCTATGCAAAGAAGAAAATTTGCTAGCGCAAGATAATTAACAAGAGCACCGTCAATAATAACAACAAAAAGAGGTTGTTCATAACAAAAGGTTATGGATGACCTCTTTTCTGATTTAAGCCGGCGTTAAATACCAGGCAATTCAAATGCTTCCGCATGCATACCACAAAAGAAAAAATACTGGCTTGACGCCGCCTATACCGATCGGTATAATAAAAAATATCGGAGGTAATATTCCCGGAAATTAATAACGAAGCCTATTTTTTTATGCTTCCACCATACCGATCGGTATATCAAGGAGACAACATTATGCAACACTGGCTTGACTCAACGCTTTTTTATCATATTTACCCACTGGGATTCTGTGACTGCCCGGAACAGAATGATTACAGTAAGCCGGCAGTTCCGCGTCTGGAAAAAATAATGGATTGGGCAGAGCATATCAACCGACTGGGAGTAGACGCACTTTACCTGGGCCCGGTTTTTGAATCCGCGACTCACGGCTATGATACTACCGACTACTACTGGGTTGACCGCCGGCTGGGAAACAAGGAATCACTAACTTCTCTCGTAGCAAAAATGCACGCGCAAGGAATACGGGTTATCCTGGACGGGGTATTCAACCATGTGGGCCGGGACTTCTGGGCATTTCGTGACGTATGTAATAATTTACAGCAATCCCGGTACTGCGATTGGTTCGACAGACTGTCCTTTGCACATAGAAGTCCATATAATGATCCGTTTACCTACGAAGCCTGGCAAGGTCATTATAATCTCGTTAGTCTCAATCTAAAGAATACCGCAGTAAAGGAACACCTCTTCCAAGCAGTAAGGGAATGGATAACCACCTACAACATTGACGGACTACGACTCGATGCAGCCGATTGCCTGGACCTTGGTTTCATTGAAGAACTCGGGGCTTTTTGTCGCAGTATCCGCCCGGATTTCTGGCTTGTAGGAGAGGTCATCCATGGCAATTACACAAAATGGGCTAACGATAAATCCCTGGATTCCATTACAAATTACGAATGTTATAAAGGTCTTTTTTCCAGTCATAATGACAAAAACTATTTCGAGATTGCTTCTTCCTTAAAACGACAATTCGGAGAAAAGGGCATTTACAAGCACCTGCAGCTCTACAACTTTGTCGACAATCACGATGTAAACCGGCTTGCCAGTGTGCTCAAAAATAGCGGAGATCTCTATCCGCTTCATATTATATTGATGACAATGCCAGGAATACCCTCCATCTACTATGGCAGCGAATGGGGTATAAAAGGAGAAAAAGAACAGGACAGCGACGCGCCGATGAGGCCAAGCAAAGAGACTCTCGATGCCCAAAAAACCAAAAAAAAATACGAGCTCGCAGAGACAATCAGCAGACTGGCAAAAATACGCCGGAATTCCCCTGCCCTTAAATATGGGAACTATGAGGAACTTCTGGTAGCTCACGAACACCTGGCTTTCCAGAGAAAATCAGAGCAAGAAACAATAATTACCGTAATTAACAGCGCAGAAAAAAAAGTCTCCGTTAATCTATCGGTTCAACAACCAAATGGAACCCAGCTCGCAGACTTACTCAATCAGGGAAAGGGATATATCGTAAAAAACGGAAAACTGCATATCCCGGAGGTTTACCCACGATGGGGCTGTATTCTTAAAGTGTTAGCGTGAAAAACTAATAGAGAAAAAGCCATCAATCGCTAATCTTCGAGTCTTTCCAATTTGAAGACCACCGGACGTACTCCGTCAGTACAACAGGCGATCATGGCATTTTCATCTTTCATCCACCCGGCAAAAATACCGGAGGCAAAGTTCCCTCCGGTTAGTATCACAACAACATACCTGACAATATCGTTCCAGGCCCAGTCACAAAATCCGGCTGGCTTTTCGAACCCGGCTATAAACGATTGCCCGACCTGAAAACTCGGACACGTGCTGATCTCGCTCTGGCAGTATTCTTTTGCGATATCCTGGTTCAACGTTTTTTTTATAACGGTTATCTTGCAACGCGGCATGAAATATTCCTTCCTGTATTTTCTAGTGGAGCCTATTTATGCGGTAATCACATAGAATTCTTCTTTATCCATCTGTTTCCACAACAAGCTCGAAGAAAGAGGCTGAGACGCGATTATTACTGAATTTTCAGACTGGGTTTTGAAGAGTGAATAATAATCCGGCTCTTTAGAAAAATCCCGGTAAGCATACATTTTTTCTCCGTCACTGAACAGGCAATTCAGTGCAGAGTAACTATGAGTGTTCTTGATGAGCGCAACCGTCTTAAGAAAAGCTGAGCCAAGATCTGCAACATCAGAACTCAGAAAGTGCAGAAAAAAAACTTCGGTATCGAGGGCATCTTCGCGCAATCCGGGAATGGTTATGTCCTTGAGGAGCCCTTTATAATCATAAACGGTGCCGTTATGTGCAAAAACCCTGTTCTCGTAATCAAAGGGATGGGCATGCCGGGTAGAGGTAGTGTTACTCCAGGCTGATTTACGCAAATGAAGTATCATTATCGGAGAATCTCCGGCTTTTTCCAGGATATCCAGAACGGGTTCCTGTTCATCAAGTATATTGAGGCCGCTTTTGTGGACCACTAATTTACCGTTACCATAGAAGGCCAGTCCCCACCCATCTTCATGTCCGGGAGAATCACCGGCAAGCACAGTACCGGTCCGGGCAAGATCGCAAAAATTATTTATGATTTTCTGGTGCTTTAAGTAGTTAAAATTGGTTATTCCTAATAATCGGCACATAATTTAAAAAAGCACCTTTACAATAATAACAGCAACAACAATCCCGATAAGATCAGCGGTAAGACATACCGGGACCAGATAGCGGGTTTTTTTGATACTCACTGCGCCCAGATAAACAGAAAGCACATAAAAAGTGGTTTCGGCGCTCCCCATAATAACAGCGGTCATCGTAGTTGCCATCGAGTCAGGCCCGGTAGTTTTGACAATATCGGTAAATAAAGCGGTTGAAGCACTGCCGGAGAGCGGTTTGATAATACCCATGGAGATAACTTCTATCGGGATATGCATAAACGAAAACACACTATAAAAAATATCCCTGATATATTCAAATGCGCCAGACGCCTGAAACCCTTTAATCGCAACAAAAATGGTTAGCAAATAAGGGAAAATATTAAGGATTATTCCCGGGCCTTCTTTGGCGCCGGCAACAAAAGAGTCGTACACGCTCACCTTTTTGAAGGTACCGTAAAGAAGGGTAAAGAGAATAAATCCCGGGATAATAAGTAACGAGATATAGCTGATATAGTGGATCATTTAAGTATTTTCCTGAAACTAAAAAGGATAAGCAGCGCGGTAACAGCTGAAATAACTGTAGCAATTAATACAGGAAGGACAATAGCCGCAGGGTTTTTGGCACCATATACGGCAAGGATACCGATAACCGAAAAAGGGATCAGCTGAATGCTGGCAGTGTTGATAATAATAAAAATCATCATCTCAAAAGTGATCGTTCCTTTGTTCTCGTTAAGCGTATCCAGATCCTGCATCGCTTTGATGCCCAGCGGTGTCGCTGCGTTACCCAACCCAAACAGGTTCGCAAGAACATTAAGCGTAATTGGGGTAATTGAAGGATGATCTTTCGGAATATTTCGAAAAAGCCTTGAGATAATTGGCCTGAAAATATGAGCTATCCGATAGATTAACCCCGAATCTTCCAGAATCCTGGTAATTCCCATCCAGATCGAAACAATTCCAAGCAGAAAAAGCGATATCTCGACCGCTGATTTTGCTCCCTCGAATATTGATTTGGTAAATGGTTCAAGGTTGCCGGTAAAAATAGCAAAAACGATGCTGACAGAGAGCAGGGCCAGCCAGATAATATTCATGGATGAACTCCCGGAAAAGGCATTTCTGCAATAATAAGACTTTTCGTATGCGTATTCAATTCGACCTGTGCGCCAATAGGCGTAGTGATTTTATTCTTTACATGGCCAATAAAGGAAGAATGAATAACCGGGAAAGTTATTTCCATTTGCGAGGAAATAATCTCATAAACCTTAGCATTTTTGATGCCGCGAAAATCCCCCAGGATAATCCCGTTTACCTTGCTCAGCTTGCCTGCCAGTATCCACTGGGTAAGGTAGCGGTCAACCTGATGCAGCTTTTCGTCCACATCCTCAAGAAAAAGTATGGCATTTTCAGTAGAAATCTCCCAGTTTGTATCGATAAGCGCTGTCAGGGTTATCAGATTACCTCCCTTGAGAACCCCGCTGGCCGTTCCCGGATTATAGACTTTGACCGGAGCGCCTTTAAGGAGATTTTTTTCGGGATACCCATTAAGAGCATTCATAAATGATTTTACGGTAAAGCTGGTAGGCGACCCCATATTCCACACCATCGGCGAATGCAGCGTAATCATTCCGGTACGTTCGAAAATGGGGTTGAGCAGTGCACTTAGATCGCTGAACCCGGCAATGATCTTGGGATATTTTTTAATAAGCTCGAAATCAATGTAGGGAAGAGCTTTCATTGCACTGTACCCGCCGCGTTGTGCCAGAACAATATCAACGTTAGGATCAGAAAAGGCCTGATGGATTTGCCGGGCTTTTTCCTGTGGCGAGGGAAATATACTGACAAACTCAGGGTTGCAAAAAGTGAACCCCAGTTTTTCAAGCTGTTTAATCCCGTCTGCATGGTCTTTTTTCTTTTTTATCAGATAACTGGGAGTAATAATGAAGATATTTTTCAAATTAAATCTCCTGAATTCCTAAAACACTTCAGGCATTATAACATTATATAATTTGAAATTGAAGAAAGTGGTACGTTTCACCCTCGAATTCCGGAAGATAGACTAATGACAGTTTACGATTAGGAAGGCAGAGCATATACTTATAACTATATCCATCAAAGTATATCTTACAAAATAGCCAGCCAACCGGCATCTATTGCGGATTTATTCCGGCAATACCGGTCCCAGTATACTTTTTTGATAAATCAGGCTTGGTTAAGGATAGAGTAAATGTATTTCAACAAAAACAAATTATTCCTGCAAAAATCTCAGTTAATCGCTTTTCTATGTGGTTTTTTTGCCATTACTGCCTGTGTTAATTCGATCACCGTTATCACTCCCGGCCAATCCGAGATTATTAATGCTCCCTCAGTTATAGTACTCGGACAATCAGATCCGAAACACACCCTTTTTATTAATAACAAACAGGTCCAAGTCCATCCTAATGGCAGCTTTGTTACTACAGTTCCGGTACGCCCAGGAATGAATAAACTCTGGTTTGAGGCTGGAAAAGAGACAAAAGAAATTATAGTCTATCAACCAACCCCTGAATACTCCTTCACTGCCAGGCCCTTGCGGATTTCAACAATCAACATGGTTCCCGGACAGGAAATGGAATATCTGCCTGGCGATATTATAAAAATCGCATTCAGAGGATCTCCCGGACATAAGGCGAGCGCAAAGATCGGATCAACACATATCCCCATGCAGGAGACATTATCGTACAAAAACATTTCCAAACCCGTTTTTTGTGAAAACCAGCCAATAAAAGCGGAACAGAGCACCGGGGTATATCAAGGAACGTACGCTATTCAGCCAACCGATCACTTTCAGAAAACAGCTATAGTTGTTAAGCTAACCTCCGGCAATGAAGAAGTGTCCCAAACATTACCCTCGACCTTAACAGTGCTATCGGATGCATTTCCTATTGTCGCGCAAACCAGCACCCAGAACGCGGTTGTTCGAACAGCTCCGGATGCCAACCGGCTGACTCCACTTCCCCAAGGGGTCAAAATACATATAACCGGGAAAGTTGGCACATATTACCGGTTTCAGATGGGAAAAAACAGGGACGGCTGGATAGAATCCCGGTTCATCGAATTATTACCGCCCGGAACATCGCTGCCGCACAGTGAACTCTATCAGGTATTTTTGGACCAGAGCACACAAAACATTATTATCAAGATACCGTTAAAAGAAAAGCTTCCTTACATATTAGATCAAACTGACCAGTCCGGCCTAAAGCTGCAGCTGTTTGGAGCGTTGATCAATCTGGATTTCGTCCGGTATCCAACCGGGAACTGCGCTATCGATAATATTACCTGGAATCAGAGCGGACCTGATACCTGTGAGATTAACATTCGACCGGGGTTTGCGGCACTTCATGGGTTTGAGGCGGATTACGAAGGAACTACCCTGGTCATAAAACTAAGAATACCTCGCACCAATACCGCGAAGGGAATCCTCTCCGGCAAAACAATTACCATCGATCCCGGACATGGGGGAGAAGCAGCTGGAGCTATAGGGCCAACCGGAGTCAAAGAAAAAACAGTTAACCTCGCCATAGCTGCATTTTTAAAATCGGAACTGGAACAGCTCGGCGCAATTGTCGTCATGACAAGAACAACCGAGGATGAAAACCCCTCATTTGAACAGCGCGTAAACGCCGCTAAAGATGCCAAGTCTGATGTGCTGATCAGTATTCACAATAATGCCTTGCCCAATGGCCGTGATCCCTATCTTGAGCATGGCTCAAGCACCTATTATTATCATCTCCAGGCACTCCCGCTGGCCCGGGCAATACAGAGCTCTCTCCTGCAAGATCTTGGATTGATTGATTACGGAGTCTATTGGGGCAACCTGGTCCTGGCCCGTCCAACGAACCCCGTCGCTGTGCTGGTTGAAGTCGGGTTTATGATCCATCCGGAAGAATATCAGAAGCTCATCGATCCGGCATTCCAGAAAAAATCGGCAACTGCAATCAGAAAAGGACTTGAGAATTATTTTTCCAGTGCACAGAAAAAATAGTCGATAACCGAGGCTGTCAGCCAGCCGGGACATCGTTTACCTGTTTTAAATAAAGGTAATTCATTAATTGCTCGAAGTTAAATGGTTTGTACAGTATTTCATCAAACCCCAAACTCAAAAAATGGTCTCTGGAGTGAACCTCGTCCTGCGAGGTAGTCGCTATTATTACAATAGCTGGTTGTTTTTCCCGGATGGTTTTATTAAGTTCCGCCATATCGATTCCAGGAATCGGGATATCTATAACCGCTGCTGCATAGATGTTCTCCTGAATGCAGGCAAGGACACCTTCCAGCGATCCAGCACAATCAGCTCTCACATTAAGGTGCTGAAAAACATGACTCGTGCCTTGAGGTATGGATTTGTTATCCTCTATGATTATAACCCTTTTCATCAAAAACACTTCACTTTCATTCGATAATTAAAAAAACCGCTTTTTCCGGTTAATGCTAATTGAATTATAACGGAGTCTATCTTTTTTTCAATTCCGGTCTTTGCTTCATTTCCCCTGCTTAATCCTAACAACTAATTCTGAGGAGTCAATATCACACTCCCGCCAATTGACTGTTTGGCTGACATGCACTCCGGCAGAATATGCAAGGGACAGCAGAATTGAGTCACTCATTGATCGACACAACAACTCTTGTTCAAGCATCTCAATAAAAGAATTTTTCAAACGGTCAGATACTTATAGGATTAAAGTCTTCAGGATAAATCTTTCGACAAGCAGCTTAACCGGCACACAATTACAGTTTAGGAATAATAGGTTCTGCCATTTGATTCTCAAGCGTTTTTCCAATAGCAAAGCCCAGCTCATTTATCAAAAAAAATCACGACAAGTTCGCAAAACATACTAAATTCCACATTTATCCACCAAAACACTTCGCATATGATTTAGTTATGTGGACATAAGTACGCCAGATGCCGCTTCTATCCGAATATATTGATATCATAAAGTTTTAGTGCTACTATAATCATAATTACTACCTACGCAGGCGTCCGCACGTCCTGTGTGGACAATATAGCATAACGAGGGTTAAATCATGCAACAACTTGTTATATCCGTTACGCCAGCAGCCATCAAATATGGCTATATAAACGCACCTCAAGATTTTTTTCCACCAAAAACTTGCGGATATAAAAAAAATGAATTTACTTCTTTACCTTTAAAAATTATTACAAATGATTCACGAATAAAATTCGAAACATATTACAGCTTAAACCATCATGGGATAAGAAATATTAAAAAATACTACATAGCTAAAGATATACATCCTGGAAAAGTATTATATATTACAAAAATATCCTCTGATACTTATTATTTAAGCACTTCGAATACAGTACCTGCAACCCTCAGTGAAAACAATCGCAAGGTACAAATTTCTGATACAGCAGATCAAATAGAGACAAGCAAGGAAGACCAAGTTTCACATAAATCTGCTCATAATATAAACAAGCAAAAAGAAGATAATCTGCTAAAAAAAGATTCAGAAAAAATCGAGGAGACAAAAATGCAACAAGAACAGGTACTTATTGAAGATATAGATATTGATAACGAAGAATTAAATATTAATCCTTTAGAAAGACGGATAACTCATGTAACTAAAACGCCAACAATATCATCACTACATGAAAATTATAAAGATGGTGATTTAATTCTAAATCCTGACTATCAGAGATATTATGTCTGGGATAGACAAAAAGCAAGTAATTTAATCGAATCAATAATATTAAATATCCCTATTCCTGTTATATTCACATCTGAAGATGATGATATTGAGGAAGTAATCGATGGACAACAAAGGCTACAATCCATATTCTCATTTATTGAAAGTAAATTTCCAGATGGCACCATTTTCAGACTCAGTCCTTTAAAAATATTAAAAGAATTGTCAGGAAAAAAATACTCCGAACTAGAGACAAGTATTCAAAAACGCATTAAAAAAAGAGAACTTACTATTATCAGGATACAATCAGAAACACAAGAAGATATAAAATTTGAAATGTTCGAGCGACTAAACACAAATATTACTAAATTAAATGCACAAGAACTAAGGAATTGTTTATATCGTGGCCCATACATTGAATTTATAAAAAAAATGGCAAAACATCCTGATTTTCTATATATACTTGACCAAACAGAATCTGATAACAAACGAATGCTACACGAAGAATTAGTATCAATTTTTTGCGCATTTCTACATAAATCATACCTTAATTACAATACTCCATTAAAGCAGTTTCTAAATAATGACATGAATCAATACCGAAATATCAGCATTGAAGAATTAAACAGCTTAGAGTATCAGTTTAAAAAATCCGTAGACCTTATAAAAACCATATTTGGCAAAAACGCATTCAAAGCATTCATTATAAACGAGGATAAAACAGAAACATTCTCTAAAACAAAAGTTAATCAGGGTCTTTTCTTTATATTAATGTGGAGTTTTACCCAGTATGAAAAAAATCAAGTTATGCCTTATATTGATCTAATAAGAGAAGAACTCCTTAACATTCAAGTCCATAATGCTGATTTTTTTGATACCCTTACAGGCAGCGGAACAAATTCAAAGGAGAAAATCGAAAGAAAATTCGATATCTGGAGGAACACACTAAAAGGTGTTCTAGGATATCCAGTTAAAGAGCCAAGGGCATTTACTTACAATCTAAAAAAACAATTATGGGAACAAAACTCTACTTGTGCTATTTGTGGACAACGAATAATAAGTGTTGATACTGCTGAAATTGATCATATAACATGTTATTGGCAAGGAGGAAAAACAGTTCCAGAAAATGCAAGATTAGCCCATCGAACTTGTAATAGAATACGGGGCGGGGATAAAGGCTAACGAGCTATCCGCCTCGTCCTGAGGCTCCAGCTAACAAATAGAAACCAATCGACCAGTTTGCCTGCGCAGGTAATAATTATTAGCTTTGTCCTTTTAATTGGCGTACTTACGGTCGAGTAGGAGGGGCATGAGCCCCGTCCTCTCACAGAACCGTGCGTACGGTTCCGTACACGGCTCTTCATGACAGTTTTATGTATTTGTTTATCCCAAACCAATGCACTTCTTTCTGCCTGCAAAGAATTAATGCTCGCCGTCCTGGCTCGCAAAAAAATCATCTGTTTATGATAAGTTATTATAATTAAATATAATGAGGACGATCAAAACTAATACTCAATTCTCTTCCTAAAGCGTGTGCAATCTTGTTTAATAGTTTAAGAGAAGGAGTTCTTTGATCGGTACCCTTTTCCAGTCTTGCTATAACTGGTTGTGTCGTATGAGCTATCTTTGCCAACTCTTCTTGTGTTATCCCCTCTTTTTGTCTGAGTTCAACAACCGTTTTAGCTATCATATTCTTTATCTGTTCTTCTTCATAATATAGCTTAAACTCTTCATCTTTGAGTTCTTCATTTATTACATCATTTAATCGTATCGTTTTCATTAGCGAGTACCTCCTTTAATCTTTTAGTTGCAAGTTCGATCTCTTTCTTCGGGGCTTTTTGTCCTTGTTTTTTATAGGCATGAAGTAAAATTAATAAATCATGTTTCATACAGACATAAAAAATTCGGTATCCCCCGTTTGGAGTCGTTATTTTAATTTCCCACAATTTTCCATCAATTTGCCTGAACTGGACTCTGGGACACTCTAAGCCTAAGTCTTGAACGCTTTCTAAACAACTTAATATCTTAGCTCGATCTGGTTTATCTAACTTTCGGATAAAGTCTAATACAGATGATTTACCAGAATCATTTGCGTAAAATTCAATTTTCATATTTACTCCTCTAAAATCATTATACCCTATTGGATATTATTTTAAAACATCTTATTTATAAAGTGACGCCTTCGCACATCGTGTGCTACGGCTATTCTTTGCAGGCATAATGTCACATTTTTTCAACAAGTAAATACTTAGAAACATCGGTGTATCAACGCTGTGATTAACGTCAACTATGATTCCTGTCCAACGACAATTATTTTTCCCGTTTTTGAGAAAAAAATATAAAGGCTAAATACAAGCCTTTAGTATGCCGTATTTATTTCTGACTATCTTGATTAACATCA
>Ga0209000_1000641_pt1 | contig 30186 bp, 76 predicted proteins | sample RifGroD2_FD_183998 | JGI IMG/M metagenome (GOLD analysis project Ga0209000, IMG submission 183998) | Groundwater microbial communities from Rifle, Colorado, USA - Groundwater D2 (SPAdes) (version 2) | ecosystem: Environmental > Aquatic > Deep subsurface > Groundwater | place: Rifle, Colorado... | reverse complement strand
AATCCATAATAATAGACTTGTATGTTGTATTTTGCACATTTACCCATATCATATCCTTGATTGTGATATTTTTGTATTTTGTTATGTAGGTATTTGGATAAAATGTATGAGATAAGTTTGACGTATCGGAATGTGATTATGTAGTTTTTTATGTATTTTATGTATTTCAATGATTATAATTTCTCCTTTTATTATTTATTTTATTATTCTTTTTATATGTATTTTGTGATTTTGAATGATCTACGAATATATTTTTGTGTGATAATAAACTATTAATTGATTGATATAAAGTTCGTTTCCATCCTTGTACATGATACCTTTTAGTTTGTTTTATTTTATTTTTGTGCATGAGGCAATATGGTCTGTCTCTATTGTTGCCTACATGCTTAATTAACCAAATATCTAAACCAGTATCTAAAATTGCTATGTCTGTTGATTCAAAAAACTGATACTTTATTTTATACTTTTTACATAGGTATTCTAATTGTTTTTGATCAATCATTTTTGGTGACACTCTCCTTTTTGTTTTTTGTTTGTTTTTTTGGCTTTCAAGTAATATAGTGTAAAAACTATATTGCTTGAACAGCATAATTATTGATTCTATCATATTCTTGCAAATAGTGTTGGTGATTCTTTTTGTATTTTGAACAATATTCTTTTAAATCATTTAACTTATCTTCCATAATATCTACTAAATTATGTGATTTTTTGATTTTAATGTTATTTTCTAATAGTTTTATATGTTTGACTAGTTCAAATGCATGTTCTACGTCAAAATAAAGCGATAAAAATCCAAATTGTTTCTCAAGTCCATACTGTATCTCTTTCATTTTGTGATCTGGGAGAGTAGTAATTTTATAGGGTATAGTATTATAGAAAAATCTCCTTTTTGATACTGTCAAAGGCATCTCTGTCAAACAGTAACTTTCTTTCTCAAAATTAAATTCTTTCCCCAGTAATATATGCATATTTGGATTAAATTTACATCTGGAAGATATTGGCAATATAGATACATTCGGGGAATATTGATTTCCTTTATTATTTTGAATTATCAATACATTTCTTTTTCCTCCTTGAATACTATCTTCTCCAACACCTAAATCACACATATACACTTCTGCCCATCGTGGAACCCATTTTGCCCATGAACGATCTTCTTCAGGATCGGATTCTGAATAACCACACAAATCATATAAGTAAAAATGACTAATCCTACCTTCACTTGCATTTGCAATTTTCCTTAATAAATTTCTATTAGGCAACTCTTGATAATTCATTTTTATAATGTCAACTAATGGTTTTGGGTCAACCATTTTTAAAATTTTTGCAAATTGTTCAATACTCCGATGACCTATAGCCACTCGAACATTGTAAGCGATCTCTTTTTTTGTTTTTTCTAAAATAGCAGATGAATTTTTAAATATTGATACATTCTTTTTACCAAATAACATTGTTAATCACTCCTCAATTTAATATTTATATATACATTATATTATCATACTTAATTTTATATTGCAATATATTTTTTAATTATTTTATACTTTTAGAGTAGAGAAAATAAATCCTCTACTCTAAATTTTCTATGTAGTTAATTACTTAACAAGCATAGAAGGAGACTTAGGTTGATTTAACATAGAATGAGAAGCAATCATACCAGAACATATAGTTGCAGCCAAAATTATTAAACCAGCAAATATAGTATACATTTTCAAAATATTTCACCTCCTTTTTTAAATATTATTATCATAAATATTTTCTTTTTCTTGTCTTAATTTACTATTTTCTAATAACAAATTGAAAACTGAGACAATATAAGAAGATATTATGATTACAGGAATTAATACCATTAATATGGTCAAACCAACTTCAACAATTAAAATATATTTATTAAAGCAATGCATTGCAATTATTTTTCTTTGAAAAATATAATTAGATATTAATACGGTAAACATAAATATAACCATTGATATAGTTAGTATTTTATTATTTAATATTAATTCAATACAATTAATCATTTTCCCAAAAGATTGTTTATATAAACTAAGACTTATAATAAGAATTTGAAAAACTCTTGGTATAATTGATAAAACAATATTTAATATAATATTATTATTAATTTGATCTATTGTCATATTAAGCACATACGTAAGAGTTACAATACATATTCCTTCAGTTGTTACTATTGTTATAAAATCTGCTAATATTACGTAAAATATAATCTTAATGTAATTTAATTTCTCATTTAAAAAATTATTTTTTCTAATCATATAAATAATTAAACTACACATCATTATTTCAATTATTATAAAATTTATTAAGTTATCAACATGTAATATGTATCTCATTATATTTATTGAGAAAGACACAGGTAACGCAGGTATTATTATTTGCTTCAAATTATCTTTCCATAAATAAATGTCTAACATATCTTTTCGTTTTAAAAGAATTAATACAAATACAATCCAAACAATACTCTCTGGAATACTCACAAATATTGTATTCATTACTGCATTAATAATATTTTGCATCATTTTTTATCCAACCCCTCATATGTTATTTTCTATTAATATAATAACACATATGAAAGAGTTTGTCTACAATTATTTTTATATTTTGTTAATTATTTTTTCATTTAATTTTTTGATTGAGAAAAATAAGATAACAAAAGCATAACATCTAATAAGCAGATCACCTAACGACAAATTTGAGTATCCAAATAAATCAAAAATATCACATAATGGAATCATTTTACTATCATAACCACCTAATATGTAAAAACTATCTTTTGTAAATTCATTTATATCTGTATAACCGGTAGAAATAGTCATTGTAGGGAAAACCGGCATATGTCCACTGTTGGCTTGTATTGCTATGTAATTTAACACATAACCAATAAATAAACAAACAATAGCTAACATAAACGGAGAAGTTACAAATGCCTTTAATCCCTTACCTTTAAATTTATCATATATAGAATCATATAGTTCATATTGACATATCAAAACAAAGTAACTTAATATAGTTATAGATTTAAATATATTAGTATATTCTGATATTTGATAATAATTATTAAAATATAATATTTCTAAAATTATGTATAGGAACAACATAAACAATGGGAGCCATGAAGATTTATGTTTTAAAAATGGTTTAATTTTATATTGTTGATATAAATATATGTTGTTACTCTTTAAATGTTGTATAAACTTATTTTTAATGAAAACAATTATAAATAAAAATACCCATACTTCAATCATATTGTATTCTCTTTTTTATGTATTTTTCTAACTGGTTTAAAGAATTTTTCTTTAGTTAATAACTCTAATTCTTTCTTATCTTTTTTTCTATATCTAGCATATCTTTGATATATAATATACTGAGGTATTCCTGTTTCATCAGACCATTGTTTAGTTGTTTTCATTTCACTATCAACTTCTATGTATAATGTATTTGATTTATTATAAGATTGTTCTTCCCATGTTGCCCATTTGCAATTATTTGGTTCATAATTTCCATCATAGTCTATTCTTTCAATAGTCAGACCTTCTTTATAATCATTTTCTATTGCCCAATTGTAAAATTTCATAAAATCATTTAACCATTCATCACAAATAATAATACCACGACCACCATATCTTTTATAATTATCATGTTTTTCATTACAACATCTTTTTCTCATACTATCATATGTACAATATATTTCTTTATAATAAGGATATATATCTTTCTTTGTTTTACCATCCCATCTTTCAATTAATGATTCTTTTCTTATGCAACCACAACTTTTAGTATTTCCTCTAATTAAATGATGTTCAGATATTTCTTTTCTAGTTTTGTTTTCACAATCACATTCGCATAACCAATATCTATCATGATGCTTATTTGTTTTATTAGGTACTAAAGATATTACAGTAAGATGATTAAATGTTATCCCAGTTAAATCTTTAAATTCTTTTGTACGTGATTGTGAAATTTTTTCTGCTATTTCTGGAATTTGTGAAACATTATCAACACCATATTTTTCTTGACAAGTTTGCTTATATCTTTCTTTAAATTCATCTGTTTGTGTATAATTTTTAACTCCATATTTTGATAAACATCTTTCTTCTTTTTTAATAATCAAGCAATCATCACAACAATCTTTATCATCTATACCATATTTTTCTTTTCCTATATTATAATTTGCATATCTTTTCATAAAAGGTATCCCACAATAATCACACCTAACTAAAATATATTCTTTACTTTTTGGTAATAAATCCTCAATTCTCACTTCAAATTCATCACCCATTTTAGTAAATGGATAACCTTTTGATACATAATATGCCTTATTGCTGGCATTCCAATTTATTTTAACTTTTTGATTTTTTACTAACATGTTTCCTCCTTTAATATTTTATTATTCCAGTCCAAACCAATAAACTAAATAAACATAATACTTTTTTAAATTTTCACACAATCATAAGCATCACATCCTTAAAATAATATGTATAATTATATTAATTTTCTAATCACATTATTTTAATCATACTAATCCGAATTGTATTTTTAAAGCGTTATCTACTTTACGCATTGATTCATTACTTAATTTACATATTCTAATTAAACTACCGTTTATAAACATTCTATTTTTTGACACAGTTTTTGTTTGCTCACAGCAGATTAAACTCGAAGTTCGTAACCCCTCTTCTATTCCTACCTTTACATGAACAGGCATATTATTATTTTTTATTTGACTAGAAGTTAATGGAATTATGGTAACTACTGGACTATGTCTGTTCGCTATATCATTTGATGCTATTAAAACTGGACGATAACCCTTAATTTCTGAATCTAAAAGACCTTCATTTCCTAATTGACATAAATAAATCTCTCCACGTTTCGGTTTCCAATTCCTCCAATCCACCTCATCCTTTTCCCTATAACATTGAGCATTAATAGAATTAGCAACATTAATCGCATTACCACTTTGAGTTTTAACTATCATTTTTCCCACTCCTAATATATATTATATTTATTTTTCACTTCTATAATATATATTATGCCCAATGTTTGTCCTATGCAACCATTAATATATTAATATTTTGTTAATTTTTACAATTAATTTTTACATTTATCTCTGATAATCAATCTTCTCTAATATCTCCTCTAAACTCACAGGTTCAAAACAATTAACATCTACACCCACATTATATAAATTTTTAATCTCAATATCTAATTTACTTTCGTGAATATGGCCATGAAACATCAACGATCCATAATGACTACAATCCCACTTATAAAAAGGATAATGTGATAATATAATTTTTAATCCATTATGCCTTAACTTATAATAATCTTTAACCCATGTAAATTTACTCACTACTTCTTTACTTTTTAACATTTTCTCATCATGATTACCAATAATTAAAAACTTATTTCCATTTAATCTATTTAATATTACTAATGTTTGTTCAACTGTCCCAAATGAAAAATCACCTAGAATATAAATATGATCCTTCTTAGTAACTTTCTTATTATAATTATCAATCATTAATTCATTCATCTCTTCTACTGAATTAAAACCTCTATGTATCGACAAATTTTTATGCCAATAATGCATGTCTGAACTGAATAATAAGTTCATAATTTAATCTCCTTTATTTAATCTCTTCCACATCTACTTCACAATCTTCATCTTCACTTACAATAATTATATTAATCGCTTTATTAACACTCTTTTCATTAGCAAAATATGACATTTTACCATCAACTAACGGCACACCATAACCTTCAATAAAACTTTTTTTAAATCTTGCTCTTATATTTGCTATATGTTCAGCATGTTCATCTAATTCGTGATAATTGTAAAATACACTCCTAAAGTATTTCATCTATTCTTCATTTAATACTTCTTCATCAAATTCAATTATGTATTCATTTACTCTTTCTACTTTGCATTTAAATCTTTTCATCTTATTCATTCTCCTTTTCTATTTTCTTTAGTGGAATATAATCACTCATCATTGCTCTAATCATATTCACACTTCTTGCTTTTATATATTGTACTCCATTACCTAATTCTACTTCACCCCATTTACTCATACGATAATTATATTCCATATTACAAGCTGCTTTAAATATTTTTATAGCTTTTATTCTATTATTTTCTTTACAATACCACTTCACTAATTCTATTGCTTTATTATTGTAAAATGAATCAAATGTTATCATATGTATTCAACTCCTTTATCTCAACAACAAATAAACAAAATATCCTAAATATACACTTGTCAACGGATGTGAAATCCTATCAACAATATTTCTACTTAACTTCCTACTTTTTAACATAAACATACCTCTAATAAAATTATAAACCGTTAAAACAATCATTACTATAGGAAACAACATTAATTCATGCTCTCTATATGTATCATAACTAATCAGATAAAATATACCATATATAGTATAAATAACTACCAAGAATACAATATCTAATTTATTTAATAATTTCCTATCTAAAAACTTTTCTATTCTTTCCATACCTTCATCATATTTTTGTTGTTTAATATGTATTGGTGTAAGATAACTCTTAAATGAAAATACTTGCAACAATAATATTACAAATGCGAATTCTAATAATAATTTAGTTGTCATTGCTATTCTCCTTCCAAATCATCACAAATGTCCTACTTTATAAAAATACTTTAAATAATACATATATCTTTTCCAGCATTACGAAAATGTTACTTAAACTCAATCCCATTTTTATGTATCTCAACGTCTAAATTATTAAATTTTATTTCTTGTGCATCTGGTAATATAAAAGCATTAATCCATTTCTTTGTACGAATTTCTCTAACTGCACTACCCCAAGAATATTTAAATATTTCATAACCAAATAATGGTATTACATTACAATTTTTCTTTATTTTTGTAACACTTTTTGGATAAAATGAATCTTCATCATTAGGTCTTATTTTATTAACCCTAACTTCATATCCTAATTGCTTCATTTTATCTATATCTTCATCAACAACACCTATAAACCCATCTAAAATATTATGTCCACAACAACATCCTGTAGTTTTTATACCTAAATTCCATAAATGTTTTATTTCTTCAAGTATACAATTATCAATACATATTACTGGTTTTAAACCATTGCTTAATCTATAAATTTTATATTCTTCCATATGTGATGGTATATTTACACAAGTTTGATTTGTATAACTTCCTATTTCTACTTTGTTACAATTACACATTATTATCACCTCTTTAAGCTATTACAATACTATGATGTATAAAATTTTCAGGCAAATCTATTTTCTCATATCTTAAACCATCAATATTATACACTTCTTTACCATTTTCAATTTTAGTTATATCTTTAACTTTATATAATTCTTGGAATATTACTTCTGGATATAATCTATCTGATTCAATTTTTTCAATAATAGCATAATCATAAATTGTTTCACATATATCACATTCATTATTAATAACTCTGCGTTGAGCATCTTCTAAAATTTTAAAATATCCAATTGTTCTAGTTGTGCCAAAATCCCATCCATATTCATCATAACTTAATTCTTCAAATGTTGTTAAAAAGTACATATTATTTTCTCCTTTTCCTCCTTTAAAATTAAAACCAAATGAACTTTTTGTGTTGATTTACGATAAAATATTTTTAACATATCCTTCAAATATTGTCGTATAACAATTATTATGACATTGTTTTATTGCAAGTTTTACATACATTAATACTCTATAGGCACTATATTGTTGTCCACGAATTCTAGCAATCATTTCAATGGCAATATCTTCAAAACTATCCGAACAACCTGAAAATACAATACTAGAATATCTAAATGGTTCATATCTTGTAAGATTACTATATAATATAAGTTTATATTTTTTATTATCTACAATCTCTTCATTTTTACTTAAACTAGAATACCATTCATAATTTCTTTCTATCCAACATTTTAATTCATCTGTTGTATATGTTTTATCTACAACATTCACATAATCTGTGTCTCTATATATTTTTTCCAATTCAACATTAACCTTTTTATCATATCTAATTTCTTTCATTTGTTTTTTATTCTCCTTTTAATTATATTAAATATATTAAACTTAATACTTATAAATCTCTCTCACATTTCTCCACTTTACAAATTTATCACCATATTCAGTTCTAATATTTATACCTTTTTCAGAGATTAAAGTTATATCTCCGTCAATATAAATACTATAATCTTTATGATTAATAATCGCAATTGCATAATCGTATAGATTAATTAGTTTAATTACTTTAAATATATAATCTTTATTAATATTATCAATAATACACTTCATAATTATTCTCTCCTTTAAAGTAATTGTAATCTCTTAATATATTTTTGTGCTTCACTTCTTTTCATAGGTGGTAATCCTACTGCCGTAAGTGTTCCGTTAGATAATTCCGTTAAACCCTTATCCCTAATATAATAGAATCCCCGATCAATCAATTTTAATAATTGTTTCTCTTTGCCTCTAAGTATAATTTTCTTTTGATTTTTACCATTATTATACCATTGTTTCCAATCATCAATACTAATTAATATATTAGGATTAATATACTCTCCATTTAATGGTTGATACATTAATTTAGTTATTTCATGTGTAATTATAGTTGCCACATGTCCTATCTGTGCGGATAACTTTGGTGTAGAAATCTTAATCTCATTATTTACTACAAAATATTGTACAATTTCGTTTTCATTTTCCATACTATTTCTCCTTAATAAAATTTAACTTTACTATATAATGTAATTGATATACTATTATTACTTAATTCTACTAATTTATAATCTATATTTAATTCTTTTAATTGTTTAACTATTTTATCCAAAAATATATCATTAGTAAACAATTTTATTTCGTAAGGATTAGGTAATTTATTATCATATAACTTATTAATTAAATTATATTCTTCTAAACAAAAATTAATATATGCTTCTATTGACCATTTTATTTCTTTAACATCAATTGTTAAATATATTTCTGATAACCCCATTATCATATCATCTTTCTTATAAAATAAATGATTATGTTCATAGTAATTTAATATACTATCTTTATTTATATTATTTTTTACTATTTCTAATAAATTGTCTTCAATGCCATCATAATTATAATACTTAGGGATACTAAAATAAAATTGCATTTCTTTATTCATAAATAATCTCTCCTTATTTTTTAAATATTGCAACCAGTCTAAACTTTGGACACTATACTTAATTAATTCAAATTAACATCAATATAAATTGGTTTTAATAGATAAATTTTCTAAATACCACTCAGTTTCTTCTTCGTTCATCCAACAAAGACCACAATCATCACACTTATCAATTAAATCATACATATACTTAATATTATCTGCAATTAATTCATTCAATGTAATATTTTCATATCCAAATCTATTAATACATTGTTGTTCGTCTAATTCTTTTATAATCATTTTAATTCTCCTTCTCTCTTTCTAATATATAAATTAAAGCATCTGCAACCATATCCTCTATTATATTACCTTCAAAATTTCTATGTCTATTAATTATAGATACATTTTCAATGCATGTTTCAATTTCTATTTCATTTTCACTATATAATGCATAAGTCCAATTATATTTTTTAATTTCATCCAATAATTGTTTTAAACTTGGCAACCATGTTCTAGTTGCATCACACCAAAATCCAGGATTATCTTGCATAACTAAATCAATATAAATTTCTTTAGTATAAGAATTTTCATATAAATAAAAATCTCCTTGTTTTGGTATCCATATAAGATTTAGTTTTTTAAGTTGTTTTGCTTTATCTGTACTAATCATTTTTATTTTCTCCATTATCTTTATAATAAGACATCACACAATCTCTCAATATCACCCTAAACTTATCTAAACTAATATCTTGATTCATATAACTATCTCTAAGAGCATATTTATACCACATAATACTAAATCCTGTAGGTTTATATAAGAAATTAGGTTGAATTAATCTACAATCACTTTTATGCTTTTTATTCTTAACCCACTCTTCAAAACTACTATTTAATCCACAAGTACAATGTACTGCACAACCTGCTCTTGATAAATTATATTTTTTACATAATTTTTTATATATTTTATCTTCTATTTTACTATATTTTTCAAATTTCATATTCTGTGGAGGACGCTCTATACTTCCAGAAATATCTATAGTCCATCCATGTTTTATTTTTTCTCTAATTAATTCCATTTGATAACAATTACTTTTATGTAATTTATCCTCCCACCAATCATCAATTAAATCTTCTAATCCACATGTACATTCTGCATCCCAATCATAACTTTTTAACTTAAATGTATCATTTTCATACTCACATTTACTATCTATACACCCATAGCCATCTGCATTAATTTCATATATAAATTCATCAAAAAATAAATTACTCCAAGAATCTCTATCAATAGGATAATTGCCTCTTGAATGTCCGAATATCATATTACCCATTTCCATATGTATTACCTCCTAATTATTCTATACATTATAAAAATATATTAATCCATCATCTAATCTTCTATAGGCATAAAAATATTGCTTTACAAAATCTAATTTATCTTTTGACATATATAATAAACAATGTCTGAAATCTCTACTCAATGTTTCAATTTGCTTTCTGAGTGTTTCTTCTCCATTATATAAATAACAATTCCATGTTAAACATAACACTGATATAGGTAAATCACTATAATTAACTTCAAAATATTTACCCTTATATTCAAATGGATATTCCCTAACGATATAATCATATTTATTATAATTCCAAAAATCTAAATAGTGGTCATTAACACCAACATAATTTATTTTATTGTTTAAAAATACTTCACTCTGGTGTCCATAAGCACATCCTATATCAATTACTCTGTCAATATTAGATTCTTTACAGTGTTTAGCAATAGATTCATAGGTTTTATAACCTTCACATTCAAAGAAATGATCTATACTATATAATTCCATATCATATTTTATGGTATCTTTGTTTTCTTTATAATGTTCTTTACTTAGTTCTAATAATTGTTTTCTTCTTTTTAATAGTCTAGGATAATTCATAATAATTTTAAACTCCTTAAAAACATAATAAATGATTTGTTTGGTATCAACTTTCTTTGATAGTTAACTTAATATCTAAATACGCATACATTAAAAATGTTGCTATCCCAGAAAAATACCCATATAAATATTGCCATTGTTGAGGGACATAAAAACTAATCATATAGAAAAACATACTTAATATTATTAAAAAGATATATTTCATATCTATTTTACCTCCTTCTGTTTATTATCTATCATTTCTCTCATACAATCTAAACAATAATCCTTTTCACTTTCATCTGATTTACTACTACTATGTATTTTATGATTCCTAAACTGCTTACCGCATTTATCACAAAAAGCATTCCAAATATACCAATCAAGTGATTTTTCAGTATTCATATAATTTATTTTTATAATATTAGTTTTCATGATTACTCCTTTATTTATTTTTATTCAACTTCTACTATACAAGTATACTTATAACTATGATTATAATCTTCCTCTGTCACATGAATAATATTTAACACAGTATAACACATTGTATCTTTATTTGCAGTAATATATTGAATACTATCACCTACTCTTGGAATGATGTCATTAAATGGATTGCTAAATTTATCACTAAAATCATAATCTTCATCTCTATTGGTAAAACTATGTTTATTAATAATTTCTTCACCTTTTTTAACAATTAATTTCATATTTACATTTCTCCTTTATTTATATTTGCATATTTCTAATATTTTGTTTTCATTTAATGAGTAACAGATATTGATTTTATCACCATTAAGTAAAGCATTAAACAGTGTATAACTTATTTTAAATTTATAAATATTATTATCCTTTAATACAGTTAAATAATTATTAACCCATTCTCCTTTTTCTTTATAAATTACTATTACATTATTCATATATACTTTATCATTTATATCCTGAGTTTTAATATAAGTATATTTATTAGTATTTTCAAATATTACTTCTCCACTTTTTATCTCCTGAATATATCCTTCTTCCCATGAAGTCCAACCTACTAAAGTAAAAGACATTAATATTAATGCAATCATAATTACTTTCTTATACAATAAAATCATCTCCATCTTATGTATTATTTTATACTCTTTCTTCTCTTATATACGCATGTTTCCCATCATTAAAACCAAACAATGTCCCTAAATTAGATATTGCATTATAACGATATCTATAAACATATTCAAGATATATAAATTCACCATCTTTAATAAATTTAATTTTATTTATAGGTAAATCACCACGAAATATATATTCTGGTGGTTTAATATCTTTTTTAATTCTATTAAACATTATTTATCCCTCTTTTTAGATATTTATTAATCTGGTGTTAATAAATAAAATTCTATCCCTACAACTATACTAGTTAATACTATCGCAATATTTAAATACATATTTAATGTTATTGATACAATCCCAATAAAACCCCATTTCAGCAACATTAATGCTGTAAATTGCACTGTTCCAATTATAATTGAAAATATAATTTTAATAATATTAATCATATATTATTTACCTCTATTTTAAAATTCTTAATTTGATTTTTAATTTGATTATAATATAATAATCTCCTTTTTATATTATTTATTTTTTATTATTATAATCTGTCTTATGCTTTTATCTTGTGTATTTTATTTATAATTTATTTATTTATGTATTTTTAGGGAGCAATTAAAAGCAATCACTCCCTAAATTTAAAACTTAATTCAATTCGTCAATCATTTTTTGAATGTCCTCACTTGATTTATTTAGTAAATCTTGGTCTTGTTTACTTGCTAAAATTTCCATTAATCTTTGTTTCTTCTCTTTATTTTCTTTTGCTTTAATCCTCTTTGCTTCTTCTTCTTGTTTAAGATTAAAAATATGCTTAACAATTTCAATCTTAATATCAAGAATTTGATCTTCTGTTGATTTTACTTCAAGCAAAGATTCCTCTCTTGTTTGTTTTAATTGAGAATTTAAAGTTTTAAAAATTGAATCTAAATCTTTCACTGAAAGGTCAAAGAGATCCTCAGTAGAAATTAACCCTTTAAAATTAAATCTGAATTTTTTACTATTAGCTACCTCAAAAATATTTACGTTTTGCATTGTCATAATAATATCTCTCCTTTTTATTTTTATATTTTATTTAAAATTTAATTTTTAACATTCTTTCTGTCTGAGATTTAACTTTAACAGTTAATTCATTTCTTTTAGTTGAAGAAAACCCTAATCCACTAAGCTGTTCTGAAGCATCTTTTACTGCCATTTTAGATCCAAGGGCTTCCATAACTTTTCTATGTTGATTTAATTCATGATTCAAAAATTCATTGTAAAAGGCTGAAGGTTGTTCTGAATTGCAACAATTCTTTAACATGAACATATAGTGTAAATTCCCACAACCTTGTTGTCCATTCCACCAATTCGGAGATAGCATCACAACACTAACAGGCACAAATTGATTAGTCTTCAAACCCCAAACTTCTTTACTTGATACATTAGAAGGTAACTTCTCTTTAATACTAAATCCATTAACTTTACTAAATGTAATTTCTGCAACATTAACCTTTTCACCTTGTTTTAATTCTTTACCATAATCAAAACTAAATATTTGTCCTTCATATTCTATTTCTGCTCTAAATCCTCCTCGTCCACCATTATGACTAAAATTATGGACTAAAAATTTATAAACACCTTCTTGCATTTTATTTCTATCTGTCCAAGTGATATTTTCAACAGCAGGGATATTTTTTTTAGGATTAGTTATATCAATATCTAATTGTCCTGTAGTTTTAGGATTTCTTTTATTATTAAAATAAATTAAATTTCCATCTGGTTCATAACAATGTGCATCTAAATCATTTCCATCATACTTATCATCATTCCATTGAATACTAAATCTTAACACACCATCAACTTTACCACCTGCTGATTTAACTCTTTCTTTCATAGATGAATCAGTAATATTACCACTATATGCCCATGAAAAATTATTATCCCATTTAAACATTGTTTTACTATCCTTAATCTCAGGTGCAATTAATGATACCATATTACTACTATGCTTATTCTCTAAAAATACTTCAATTTCTCTTACTGTAGGTAGTACATTATTAATGAAGTTATCAATAGAAACTTCTTCTACTTTAGAAAACTTTTTAGGATTGATAGAAACTTCTTTTAACATTTCATCAAATACATCTAATCCCATTTTCTTAGCAGAATCTTTATTAGAGAATAAAATATTATTAATAGTAATATCATCAAGCGTAGCGAATCTTCTGCTTAACGAATCCATATATCCTAATTCAATAATTTTTTCTTTAGCATCTTTTCTCATTTTTTCTGTATATACAGGATTTGGCCTTTTATAACCGTCACCAACAATAAATTCAAATTTATTGACTGCTTTATCTAAATTCATACCTTCACTAATATCAATAAGCAATGTTCCCATTGAGTGGTTTTTGATCCTACCAACAACATCTCCAACTTTTACAGATTGTCCCCATGCATAATTTTCTTTTTCCAATTCTGTTTCTAATTTATCATATTCTTTTTTATATTGTAAGAATTTAATTAATACCGATTCCCATTCTTTTCCTTTATATAATGAATTAGAAGCAATCAATTCTAGCACAGTTAATAAACTATCTTCCGTAATTTTGTCTAAAGAGCCTTTGAATACATCTCTGGTACTCCTAAAATTACCTCTAATTTCACCTTCTGACCTATTTGTTTTATCATAAAATTTATCATCTAATTCTAAGTAAAAGTGTTGCCACTCAGTTACTTTACCATTTTCTAATTGTTCAAAATTCTTATCTGTACCTATTTTCTTTAGTTTACTAACATATACATCTGAAACAACATGAGATTTTACAAATTCATCTAAAGTATCAATCACAGGTTGGAAAGCTGTATCACCAGTTTCAAAATCCCAAATAGTTTTAACTTGATTATCTTTGATAACAACTACATTCCCAATATTTCTGATAAAATTTCTACAATATGAGCAATCGTATTCTCTGCGTTGTCTAAAGATTGAATTATCTTCTGGTTTAAAACTATCGAGATAGATTTTTGACCATAATACATCTTTATCTAAATCTACTTCAAATAAATGACTAGCATCTTTTACTAACTGTTTGAAATTGTTTTGAAATAAAACCTTAAATTCCCCAAAAGACATATCATTTTTCATAGTCATAGTCATAGTCATATTTATAATCCCCTTTTTATATTATATTTTATTATTATAATCTGTCTTATACTTTTCTTATGTATTCACATAAGTTCTAACCCCGTTCTTACTGTTTACATTATAACATTTATTTTTATATTTTGTCAACCACAAATTCTAATTTTATTCAATAATTTTTCCACAATCCTTACACTTTGCATAATCCATATAAAAATCTTCCATTTCTTCTATATTCTTATGTGGACACAATTCTTGCATTGTTTTCAATAATTCACTTTCTTTCTCATGCAATTTTTTAATTTTTATCTTATTATTTTCATATAATCTTTTAACAAATTCTAATAATATTTCGTTATTTACTTCTGACTCTTCACTCCAACATTCTTTACAAGGTGAAGAATCATATCCACATTCTTCTTGATTACCCCAATCTTTTAATCCAAAATAACTAGGACAATATTTATAAATATCAAAATCAGGTACAAACTTTAAATATTTTTTCACTATATCAAATCTTTTCATGTATTTTCTCCTCTTTATATCTTTTATTTTTTTCCATTTACTACGCTTTTCAAGGATAATATTAAAATAGAATCATCCTTTCTTCAAATACTACCTACATCATACCTATAATTCAAAACTCTCGCCTCTCCATAATGACCATCTAATTTATCAGCATTATCAGGAAATTTTAGTCTCAATATCACCTGTCTGCCCGTACTTTTTGACATTCTTAATGCCTGTTCTATGTTCTCCCATGCTCTCACAGGAGGTATAATATATCCTGTTTTCTTGTATTTATCTAATTTCTTATAACTACACACATGAAATACTATTATATTAATTCACCTCTTTTATTTTAACTTAGGACACCATTCAGGTATATTACATTCTTTTCTAATGTTATATGGTCTACATGCACATGTAATTTGTTTATTATTCACTTTACATATAACTTTAACATCATCATCACAAAACCAATCGTGCAAATCTGGATCTGGTAATACTCTATGCTCTGAACAATCAATACAATTATTAATTTTAATTTCCATATTAATCTACTCCTTTATTATTATTAATTTCTTTCTCTAATTTCTTAATCCTATTTTCTTCATCTTTAATAATCCATTTTGCTGTTTCTAATAATTCTTTTTTTAATTCTAAATCCTTAATATCATCATTTGCATAGCCAAATGTTGTCATCATATTTTGACCAACTAAATATAATCTAAAATCATCTGCATGATGTGACATAGCAATATCTATTGAATTACCACAATTACCTATACTATAATTATTAATAAATTTTCTTCCCATTCTATTATATTCATCAATACCATCCATGCCGTTTCTAATATTTTCAATAAATTTTTCAGGATTCTTTTCAATTTGATCCCAACAATCATTTAAAATCATAATAGTAGTCATATAGCCCATAATTATTCTCCTTTACTTATTTCATATTTAATTATACTTAATCCCATAAAAGCACTTATAACTATCATATTACTAAAGAATTTAAAAGGATTCTCTATCATATAACCTTTTATTACTGGAAATATCATATCTAATATAATACAAATTGTTGCCATAAATAATAGTATCCATATTTTATTTATTAATGTCATTTCAATCTCCTTATTTAAAATAATCACATAATATTAAGCAAATAAACCTAATTTTAAATCATTAATAAAATTATCTATAAATTGAGAATATCCTTTATACATAATTTCACCATAATCATTTGTAATAATTACCATGTCATCTTTACATTTTTCAATACTTATAACACAGCAACTAGTTCCATTATAGTAATATATTAAATTTTCTTCTTCACGCATAATAAATTCCTCCCATTTTACAATAATTAATCAATTGCTAACTTAATTGTCATACATTTAGGACATGCATATAAATAACCATATTCATATCTATCTCCATGTTCTCTATTAGTTTTTAAATCTGTTTCAAAAGGTTGCCCAAAGTAATCAATTCTGATAAAGTCTTGAACGCCTATTTCTTTATCATTTTTATTTTCTTCCCAATCATGTAATTTTTCGTATCCACATAAACATTTCATATTGTTTCCTCCCCGTATCATTGCAAAATTTTGGTTTTAACCTATTATTTAATCCAATAAATTACGCTCATAATCTTCCATCTTCTGGAGTATTAAATTCATACTAACTGCTTTTGTTTTATATCTTAATTCCTCATATGAATCCATGAATTTTATACGTTTAGCAATTTGATTAAGAGTAAATATTTCATTAGTTAAACATTCTTTCAATTCATCCCAAAGTTCTGCTTTATTCATAATTATATTCATCTCCTATCTCATCCTTAATCATTTCATCTACAGTCTTATTTCCAGTCCTATAAAAACAACAATACCCTCTTCCACATTCATTTCCTCTAAAATTACATATTACCATTAAAGGTTCTAAATTTAAATATCCTAATAAATATTTGCAAGGATAATTATCTCTTACACATCCATTTAAATCTTTAATTGTATTTATAATCATAATAATTTTCCTCCTATCTTCAAATAATCATATCTTAATTTCCACAAATAATATTCTGATTCCTTTTCTGTAAAACCTATTGCAGATAAATATTTCATTATTTGCTTATCAGAGTATTTCTTATTGCTTATGTAATAATATTTACCATCGTAATAATCTTTCATGGTTCCAACCTCCTTATTTATTATATTTACAAAATTGAAATGTAACACCCAATAAAGTAATATCTAATGTCCATTCACATATACTTAATCTTAAATTTTTTCTTATAGAAAATAATTGCTGTAAATAATCAGGTTTAAATATTTTTCTTATTCTATATTGTGATACTATCGAAGGATAAATAGAAAAACAATATAAACCAATATTAAAACTAATACCTTTTGTATTACCTGCCCATTTATCTATTACAATCATAAATTTTAACCTCCTTTGTTTTATCTCTCTTATTATTATATTATTATTCCATTAGAATTGCAACAACTTTTTTAAATTTTAACTTTAAATAAAATTACACTTTTCTTTTAAACCAATTTTCCATTATCCAATTTAATAAATATCTCTCCACAAATTTCACATTCATAAAATTCATAAATATAACTTTCTTCTTTAAATCCTACACATTTTAATTTACCATTGCATATTTTACATAGCATATGATAAAATCTCCTTTTATGTATAATCTAAAAACATCTCAATCCCAATACCGCCAATCCATAAAACAATCCAAATGTCAACACCCAAGGCCACACTTTTGATAATACACAATTTACACAAGATAACTTTTTATTGAGTTTAATTGGTATATTAACTGGTTTAAAATAAAGTTTCTTGTCTATGGTTATACGCATAATTTATCTCCTTTATATGTTAATCTAATAACCAATTATATTTACTGTTTCATTATCAATATCAAAATTACAATCTTTTTCAAGATACTCACGAAATAATTTATATTCTAATTCTGTAGTTCTTTTAATCTATCTCTTAAATTACCAATCACACTAATAATAACTTTTGTCTGATATTCTCCTTCAGGACATTCATAATTTTTCATCTGCATCACAAATATAACTACCATCATCATTATTTATAATTGTATCTTTATATTCACAAGCATCACAATCACCATTTATCCAACAATTATAACCACTTAAAAACATTTACAAATACATCAGCACAACCTTCACTTCCAGTTATTTTTGGTGCTTTGATTAATTTATTTTCTACAATTTGCTTTATATTTTTATCTTCTATATAAGTATCAACTTCTAATATTGCTACTATATGTGTCCAATAACTCATTTTATCGTTCTCTCCTCTCATTCCTAATAATTATTCAACAACAACTCTAATAGTCTCAATATTCAACATTTTACATATCAAATAATTTATATATCCATCTAATAATACCTTACTTCTATCAACCACAATATTTTTCTCAAATTTATTATTTTCCTTATAGTACATCAATTTTCCTTGAATCTTATCAATCCCTGGTATTGTTTCTTTAAAACTATTCTGGATAATAATATCATCTACTTTAATATAAATCCTATCTCTATTCAAATCATCACATTTTAATTGTGCTTCCTCTTTAACTAAAAACAAATTTTCTTCTGCTCTATTCATTATATTGCTAAATCCACAACGCCCTTTATACTTTACTGTAATATTCCCATTATTATCTATACTAATCTTGGTAGATGAAATAATAAATTTCTCATCACAAACAACATAAATATTTTTATCTGATTTAAATTTCCCTACACCCATACATTCAGGACATTTCATATCCTTATCATTATATTTTATTCTTCCTGTTCCTTCACATATATGGCAATTCATTTCTAACTTAGTTTGTTTTATAGTATAAACAGAATCACCATTTTGAAATTTAACTGGAATCTGTAATGTTTTCATATTATTAATCTCCTTTTTTATATTATAATTTTTCTTCAATTTTTATTTATTACTGATCCTTTCAAAATATTGGAATTCTTTAAAATAGTATCTTTCTGCTTCTTTATATTTTTCAAATGCTTCTTCTTTATTGCTAAAAATACCTAAATAAATACTTTTCCCATGTATTTTAATAGATGACTCCCATTTGTTCGATAATTTATTATAATAAACTCCTTTATATCCACTTTTATTATTTTTGCTTTTATCTTGATTCATACAATTTTCTCTATTGGTGCATATTCTTAAATTTTCTTTTCTATTATCTAATTTATTATGATTAATATGATCTATTACCATATTTCTATCAGGATCTAATAAATATCTATGTATTAATACATTTTTATTTCCTATTCTTGCCTTTAAATATCCACCGTCAACTATGCCCCAACAATAATCTTTTATTTTATCGTAATCTTCTAAATCAAAATAAAATTCTTCACCTTTAAGTGTATAACCTATCCCATACTCTCCTGTTAAGTCATATGTATTATATTTCTTACGCATCTTACTTACTTTTTCTTTTACTAAACATCCACATGATTGTGTACTACCATCTTTTAATCGTGCTGCTAAAATATTTTTTTATTACCGTAATCGCATTCACATAACCAATATGTATATTTCTTTCCTTCAACATAAACTCTTTTAATTACAGTTAGTCTTCCAAATTTTTGACCAGTTAAATCTTGAAAATTATTATTTGCACCCATATTATCACTCCAATTGTATTGTTATATTTTTATTTTTTAAATTTAATAAACAATCCTTTAAATATTGTTCGTTATGTTCTAAATAAACAATATTCCTATTATCACTTTTATAATCATGTTTTTTCATATAAAATTCATAACTAGCATTTTCACACCTTTTTCCTCTATATTGAGGTATTGTCCATTCATAGCTAACATTTAATCCTCTATTAATCATTTCATTCATCACACGTTTATGGTATTCAAATAACATTGCATAACTATATTTAAAAACATAATCAACTATTATATGTTTTTTACCCCATCCTAATCCTCTGAGAGCTGCACATTCTCGATGTTGACCTCTTAATTGATTAATTGGTAAATATGGTAATAATTTTTCATGCCATAAACGCATACTATCATCTCCTAACTTTTTAATAACATTTATTACTTTTATTAATCATATAATATACCATCTTAACCTTAATGTCAACATTTATTTTTATATTCTATTAGTATTTTAATTAATTATTTATAACATTATTAATTTCGTTTCTTGTCTTTACAACATCCCTAGAATATCTACTAACATAAGTACCATTTCTACTAGCATAATTCTTAGCCCCTGCAATGCCTTTATTATAACTGGTAAATAATTCATGCCCTTCTAATCCCTTACCCTTTAAGTAACTCATCCAACACAATCCTCCACTTATATTAAACTCACGATTCAATCTACTCCAAGAATTAAACTCTCTATCTTCTGTCTTTAATTGCTTTACTATATCTAATTTTGTAACATCATTGATCTGAAATATTCCTACATCTTTAGTACCATTAATATTATAATGAACCAAATTAAAATCAGTCGGCGCAAAGCATTAACAATTAGCAAATAAATTTTAGCAATCAGCAAGAATTTTGCGATTTATGTCGAATTATTACTCCATGACATTTAACAAAATGGGGAATTCGAATGAATAAGAGCAAACAGAGTGATAATGCAACAAAGAGGTATTTTCGTCCTGAAAGTATAAATTGCCCATTTTGCGGTAAAAAAATAAAGTATGATCATTTATACTCAAAGAAATATGTAACTACTTTCCATGAAGTAATTCATGTTCATAATATGGGGTATCGGTGTACCGATGATGAATGCCATAACAAGCATGGCCGTGTGTATTTCCACTCAGCACAAGCGGATGCATTAACAATAAAAGTGTACACATTTGGTTTAGATATAATAGTTCATATTGGTTTTGAACGGACAAAAAACCTCGAAACATTGAAGAAATCTATACCGATTTACGTGTACGTAATATAGATATTTCAGAACGAAATGTCGAATACTTGTACAACACATATTTGATTCTATTGAAATGCAGCCTTCCAGAACGATTAAATCAAATTCGTCCATTAATAGAGAAAAATGGGGCAGTATTCCTAAGCATTGATGGACTTCAGCCTGAAAAAGGTAATGATATGCTTTACGTTATACGGGACACTTTAACAGGAGAAGTTTTACATGTTGAATGTGTTTCATGTAGCGACGCCAATACCATCGTATCACTACTCCAAAATATTGTTAAGCAAAAGATTCCTGTATTGGGTATTAATTAGGTATTATAGGTGATGCACAAAAATCAATTCGCAAAGCTGTTGAAAAACTATTTCCAGATATTCCATACCACAGCTTTGCCAGTTTAACTATTTAAAGGATATAACAAAACCTGTAGCAAGTGCTGATCGCTCTTAAAACCAATATCAAAAAAGAACTCCGTGGACTTCGAAAAACTGAGCAAACCCTGCAAAAACGTACCGATTCAGATTCTGAGATACTTCTTGGTTATACACAAGCTATCAGAAAAACCCTGCAAGAAGATGGTGAACCACCGTTAAACGGGGGTGGCACTAAGGTATATGAACAGATTGAAGAAATAAATTCCAGACTCATTAAATGTGAGAAAAAAAAGAGATCCTGAACTGGCAAAATTAATAAAATTAACAGTTTGTTACCATAACCATATTGATGAGTATAAACAAATCAAACAAAAGCAGCAAATAATACAGGAAGTTGCTGATATATTAAAGACTCCCGGTAATCTTGATTATCTTTCACTATTAGAAAGAAAAGAGGTTGCACAAACTCAAATAAACACCTTCAACATGAAAATGGAAGAATTTCAGCAACAAATTGACCAAGATTCTGCACAAAAGGAATTATTGGAACACATAATCAAACTGTCAAGAAGCTTTGGTAAACAACTATTTGCTTATATAGAGGTGCCGGGCATGCCTAAAACCAACAATGATACTGAGCAATTCTTTCGTGAAACAAAAACACAATTACGTAGAATTACAGGTAGACAAAACAACAATAAGCCAATTCTTTTTCATGGAGAATATATAGTTCATACAATAAATGGTTATCAGAAGAGGATGTAGTTAAATTATTCACCAATATATGCTATTCAGAATTTCTAGGAGAACGTACCCACTGGTTGAAAAAATTGGAGACATCGCGTCAAGGGTTTCGGTTTAAAAAAATCCTGACAAATATTTAGAAAATCTCGAAATTCAGTGGGCAAATTCTTGCCAATCCTGATTGTTATAGTTTTGCGTAAACTGATTAAAATCATATGTACTACCCGTTTCTACTCCAATAACAGGCAACGCCTCATCAAATACTAAAACATTCCTATTATTAGCCTCATTAACAAAATATTTTGATATTTCTATATCCCATTCAGTTATTTCTGATACTTTAATATAATCAGGTTTAATTTGTGGCTTTTGTTGATTAACATTAATATTGTGAGAATTGTCAACTATTGATTGCTTAGTAGTTGTTTGACTACAAGATAATCTACTTGAAAACGGCAATACAAATAATAATGTAAATATTACTATGATTAATTTTTTCTTCATAACTAAATTCCTTTCTGCTTAATTTACTACGATTGCTTAAATGTATCATTTACTTCTTCTTCAAATAAATTTTCTTCCATTGCATAATTATATTCATTTAATTTTATTTCCATTTTCTTTATATTTTCACTTAATGTTTTTGGATTACTTAGTAATATTTGTTCACATATCATAGCAAGTTTTCCTGCTAATTTTAATAATTCTTTTTCAGTATACATAATTATTCTCCTTTATTATTCACAACATTATGCAAAATATTAACTATATTTCTCAATTCCTTCCTAAATACATAACTATTTTGTGTCTCATCCTTATCTAAAAAGAAAAATTCCTCAGTATAAATATTAAGATATTCTAATGCTTTCTTAGCAGAATATAAATCATACGCCTTTGCCCCATCGTTATTGTAATGTTTAAGATTATTACTAAATCTAGTATTAAAATAATTAATACAATATTCAATTGCTATAATATTTGTTATAATATTATCTTCTTCATCTTTTTCACATTCTTTAAGATATTCATTTAGATATTTTATTTGTGATTTTAATTCTTTGATGATTAGACTATAGTAGTTCATGGTTTATTCTTCCTCCTTTATTCATTCTAATCCATCTTTAATTAATTCCAATAAATCGCATACATCATATTCACGATAATATCCGTAACAATCAATTTCAATCATTACTTTTCTCAATTTACAATTGTCACATTCTTCTGGACTAAAAATACAATTTTTAATATCAAATTCTTGTAATAATTTATTTAATTTTTTGTATAAATTTTTTTATTACGATTCATCTCCTTTACTTTGCAATGATTTAACTAACCTTTTATTATCTTCATTTTTCATTAATTCATTCCATAATTTATAAGTAATTAACATAAAACTATGATTTCTACTAGGAGCGTAATGATAATCAACAAGATCCATCATTTCCTCCCCAGTTATAAAAGCACATGGTTTATTCATATCACGATATTTTTCTGACATATTTGATTGCCTCCTTTTAATTTGATCAATAGTTTATTTGGTGTTAATTTACTTAAAATTTATCAATACATCAATATTTCCTCTTCTACATTTCTTTTGTGATAATTATGTTTAAATTATCTTTATGTTTCATAAAATAATACCCTAATTCCCAACAATATGATAATGTTTTTTTTAAAATATTAATTTTAAAAATTTCTTTCATTACTCTAAAATAATAATCATATTGCTTTCCATAATATTTCCATTCATAATAACTTGGTTCAGTTGATATTTGAATAAAAACTTTATCATTTATATCAACAATTTTATTCATATATAACTCTCCTATTCATATCTTATTTCCCTTGGTTCACAACCTTCAACATCACATTCTTGACAATCATTTTCACAAAAAATACAAAATACAATCTATGCAACGAATATTACCTTCCTCTGGACAATTTTTTGTCATAGTTTAATCCTCCCAATCAGATTTTTTAATTCTATCTTTTGTTTCACCATACCATTCTTCTACAAGATTAGCAAGTTCAATTATTACCAATTCAAATGTATCTGCTCCACAATCTAATTCAATATCATGTATTCTACATTCTTTATCATATCTACCACATTCTAACCATATTTGTACTTTTGTATTTTTAATTTCATCGTCATCTATACTATTTGTTTCTGGATTAACTTTTACTATTTCAATATCTAAACATTCTTTAAAATGACTTTCATTCCAAGTGTCATTATTATAACTTACTTCTTCTTGGAACATTGGATGGTTATAAAGAAATTGATATGCTGTGTAGAAGTCTGTAAACATAATTTATTACCTCTTAAATTAATCATTCTATAATACCATACTTTTATACAAGGGACAACAATAATACTTTTATTACTCTAACAAACCACATACCTATAATTAAGTCCATAAACATATTCACGTTTAATTCTATTCTTTTCTTCCAAACTACTAAGTGTAATTAATGTATCACGTAATTTAAAGTGAATAATTATATCCAAACTATCAATATTACGATCTTGATGTTTTTTAATATATTCATAAATAATTTCTTCTAGATAATTATTATTCATAGTTTAATTAACTCCTTATAAATGTATTTTGATTATTATAACATTATATTTATATTGTGTCAAATAAAATTTAACTACAATCTGCAATTAATAATCACAGAAATTATCCCACCATTCTTCACCACAATCTCTACATTTATATTTTTTATCACATAACATATCACAATCTTGTACTTTATAAGGTGCTGAAGTTTCAAGTAAATATTTATTATCATGTTCGCATTTCTCTTCTTTAATATTAAAAATATTTTCAATTTGTTGTATTATTGGAATATAATTTTCTTTTACATGTTTAATAAATTGTAAAAATTCTTCTACTGTAGTATTTGGTTTAATATATTCAAGATTAATATTATGTTTAATGAATTCTTCAATTCCTTCAAGATATTTAATTTGTTCTTGAGTTTTCATATTATTTTCCTCCTATTATTTAAATTAAAAAATTTATTTATTTCTATACATCTCCATAAATTTATTAAATGAATTATTTATATCAGATAATATTTCTTCACATTGAGATATAAATTTATACTGTTCTATTAAAGATAATTTAAACAATTCATTTATAGTTTCATCCATTTTCCCCTAAACCATCATAATTAAGTACTATTTCTAAAGGATTCATAAATCTTAAATCATCATTAATTCTGCTCATAAATTATTCCTCCCAATTTAAATCCAAATGAAAATTTGATCATGATTTATTCTATTCCAATTATGTTTCTTATTTGATATTTAATATTATTTTCTCCTACTTTAACATAATTGTCATAATAACATCTTCTCATAATCTCAAGCAATTCTTCAATTGTTTCAGGTACTTTGCTCCCATATTCAGTACCAATTCCATCAAAAAACATTAAACTGAAACAACTATTTACTGACATCAAATTTTTATGCACATATCCCCATCTATCATATGCAAATTTTTTCTCAAATCCAAATGCTTCCCATAATTCATCTGTCGTTTTCATAACTAATCCTCCAATTTAAATTAATTTAACATTTAATATTCCCAAATAAATACCACCTAATATATTAACACTTATAATTATTGTTATCATAATTATATATGATTTAAAACTTAACAATTGTGATTTTTTATTTTCTATTTTTGACATAAAATACATTAACCAAAAACATAAACTGAAAATTACTGATTCACTTATGATTAGATAATTAATTATATTCATTCCATCCATATTAATTTACTCCTCAATAATCTTCAAATTAAATCTCTCAGGATGATTCATAATCACATTTCCTATTGCTTCATAAATATTTCTACCACATCCCCATATTCCAGGATGATTTTCTAAACAAGCATGATAATCACTTGATCTTTTAGTTATGGTTATGTTTGTGATTTTTACATTTTCATTATTATTCATTCATCATGCATACACAACATTGATAATCCGAGCACCCACATAAAAGGTAATGATAACAAAACACTCATAATAAATGCAAACAAAACTATCTCATTCATATAAATCACTCCTAACATTTTATAAATTCAAAGTTTCGTGTTATTGTGTTATAAACGCTTTTTGTATACTCATAAAATCACCATCACAATAACATATTGTTAATCCTTTACTTTTTAAATCAATTCCTACTTGCAATAATCCTTGATTAATAAATTCATGCATATCTTGTTCTTTAACAGGACAATTGTTAACATCTTTAAAATCAAGACTTATAAAGTCATCATAACATTTACACTGTTTTAAATTAGTATTACCTTTGAAAAGTTTTCTTACTTCTTTTGCTATTAAATTTAATTCCTTCATTATTAATTTCCTCCTAATTTTATTAATTTTACTTACCATAAAATTTACCTCTCTCATACTCCTTCATACTTCCTTATACTCCATTTTACTACCCTATCCATTTTCAAAATCATGATAAAATATCCGTTTCGTTATCTTATTTTCTTTTTAATAATTCTGCAACAAATTCTCTAAATTCATATTCATTAGTTCCATAATAACCCTTCTTAATTCTATATTTAGTAATAAATAATCCTATAATATTAAGTAATATTAAAAGACAAATAAATATTATAATAGATTTATCATATAACAATATTGATAATATTAAACTTAAAGTCAATATAATTATACTTAAATAATATTTTCTTAAAACTATATTAAACATAATAATCTCCTTTATTAACGACATTCTATTACTTTTAGAGGATGCAAACATACTACTTCAAACCAATCATCATCAAATTTTGTTCCAATATTAATTTTATTAATTTAGTGTCCATCTAACAAATTTCATTATTCCTCCTCCTTAATAATTAATTCAAAATTTATTCAGACATTTTTAATTCCATCTCAATATCTTCAAGTAAGCAATAACCATCACAATCAACATCATCATAGAATACTGTTTCAGATAATAAATTAAGTACATAACTAGAATCATTTTGTTTCCTTAATAAATCTCTACAAGCTTTTAATAATGTAATTTTTCTATCTTCCATATTTTTCACTCCTTATAATTTATTAAAACTTATATTCACTGGCACATTTATTACAAACTTTTAATTTTTCTTCTTTTATATCACAATCGCATACAATACATTTTTGATTATTATCTTCTTCAGTTTCTAACCCCATTATTCTCCTTAATTCTTTCACTGATATTTCACCCATTTGACATCTAATTTCGTCTACAAAACTATCACTATGCCATTGAAAATCATTTAACACATTAAGATGCTTACGAATTTCCTCAATTACATTTTTACTATCAATATGACGTTTGCTCTCCTCAATACATTCTTCACAAATTAAACCTAATGATTGATAGAGTTTATCAATTATAAACATTAATTGTTTCTTATTACATTTATTTAATGCTGTTTCCATGCTCATATGCATAATATTACACACTCCTCCCTAAAAATATTCATTACATACTTCACCTTTCATCCTATCCATAAATTCTTTAATCTTTACTCTTGCTTCATTTTCATCTTTTGCCATTACATAACCAGTTTTACATCCACCAATCCATGTTACTGCACCTTTACAATTATATGAGAATGAATATTTTTTATCTTCTTGTTCAATCTGTTTTTTCATAATTTATTTCTCCTTTTCCAATAATTCTTTAACTCTATTAATTTCTTCCTCAGTGTGAATAGTACCGTAACTGTTGTATTCTATATACCATTGTAACACTTCTTTTCTAGTCTTTAAAGTATTAACATTAAATCTTATTCCTTGCATTGATCTTACACTACCTTCAAATTCTTTATAATAATGACCAAATACTTTTATTTCATTATTAATAAATCTTTTAATAGCAGTAATTCTTTGTAATCCATCAACGCAAACAAAATTATCTTTATCAAAATTACCACTTCTCCAACCTGGATTATTGAAATATATAGTTTTTGCTGTTTTACCACCTCGGAGAATATATTCAATGTATTTTATCTGCTGTATTTTACTCCATACGTGGCCTCTCTGGAAGTCTGGATTGAGTTGTAAACCTTCTTCATTTTCCCATTCTTCTATTTGTCTAACAGCACTTTTTAAATCATAATGACATTCCCATTCACCATCTCTGGTTAGTAAAGGTATATCTGAAAATTTCATATGTAAAACACTCCTTTCTAGTTATAAACTATATTTTACGCTGTTTTCAAATATCCATCTACACAAGTATAAGTATACTCATACCCTAGCATATCGCAGTACTTTTTAAATATTTCAGCATCTTCTTTTTCCATCAATAATGTACAGCTTGGTAATTTTTCTAATAATTCAGTAATCCATTTTTCATCATCCATTATATCATTACCCCATCCAAATACCAATCCACCAGAATTAAATACATTTACTAATCTATCATTACTATTAAATTCTTTAATAATAGCACCCCAATTATTAACCTTTGCATGATTATCATAGTCCATTTTAGAATCAAAAATAAATCTAAATGATATTTTACCTGTTTGCCAAATTTCATCAGCGGTAACAATATTAAATTTTAACATAATTATTCTCCTTTTGTTTTCTTGATATCATCTTATTATAATACACATTGGCATCTATCCATGCCTGTTCTGGTGTTACAGACCATCCACAACCACTGTTACACCAACTTTTACTACCCCATCCTAATATACACCAAAAATAAGGCTCTTTTGCATTGTCCCAAGGATGAGGATTCATTGTTACTTCTATTTTATATTCATCTGGATTTTTCATGGTGTCAACTCCTTTTTACTCCCAAACAAATTCCTCATGTATCGCAAATCCTTCTTCTCCGAATATTCTATCACTTGGCATATATTCTGTAAATATAATACTTATGTTATTTGACAATTCATCTGGCAACTTTCCAAACATAGCATTAGTATTTCTCTGACCACTTCTTTCACCTACAAAATAGATAAATTTACTACCTTTGTTATAATTATATTCACCTTTAATATCTTTGTTCAATGTGATAATAGATACTGGCTCTGCCATAGTATATTCAAAATGATTCTTGCCTAATTTCTTAATAATAGAAATTAATTCTTTTACATTACCGTTAATTGTAACGTAACTTTCTTGGTATCCCATGATAATTTCCTCCTGTTTATTTAATATTATTTATTTACTATCCCAATGATGATATCTAACTTCTATTCTATTATCCTCAGTCACAAAT
>Ga0209000_1000637_pt1 | contig 30348 bp, 16 predicted proteins | sample RifGroD2_FD_183998 | JGI IMG/M metagenome (GOLD analysis project Ga0209000, IMG submission 183998) | Groundwater microbial communities from Rifle, Colorado, USA - Groundwater D2 (SPAdes) (version 2) | ecosystem: Environmental > Aquatic > Deep subsurface > Groundwater | place: Rifle, Colorado... | reverse complement strand
AAGATAAGTTAAATGATTGAATAACAGGAGCCGGATGAGTCGAGAGGTTCACGTCCGGTTCTGTGAGAATGTGGAGGGGAGGCTCCTCTGCGTTACTCGACTAGTAATCCTAGCAGTACTAGCAACACTAGCAATACCGATATTCACAAACAAAGTCGATGTAGCGAAGCAGACTGCAAACAATGCAAATATTCAGACGCTACAAAAACAGGCGCAAGCATATCTGCTAAGCCATGACTCAGTAGCTGATACAGCAGACATAATAGATGCAATGGTAGCAGAAGGATATATAAAAGAGAGACCGGAATACCCAATAAACTCGGTAAATACATATGCAGTACAAGTGGTATCAGGTGTAGCAACAGTAAAGCTAAACGGACCAGTAGCACCAACATTGGTCATAACAGCAAATACACCAGACACAACAAATGCAGGGAGTATAACGTATACGTTTACATTTAACGTAGATGTAACAGGATTTGACGATACAGATATAGTTGTCATAAACGGAACACCAGAAGCATTTGGAGTGACAAGTGCTAAGGTATATACACTAGTAGTCACAAATACAGGAGTAGGGCAAACACAAAGTATAAGTGTAGCAGATGGAGCGGCAGCAGGTACTGTGGGTGGACTAGCAAGTATGGTAGGAAGCAAAAGCATATTACTAGCCAATACAGGAGCAGGCATACTATAAAAATTCAATAGACAAGGTATTTTTGCCAAGTCTAGGAGAGTTATCAACATACGTAGATGGAGTACTACAACATCCAGGTACATCAACAGACTATCAGGCAGCATATACAACCCCAGAAGCAAGAACACAAAATACAGATGTCCTTGGTGGTCCAACAAATAATACTACACTATGGTATTACTGGACAAGAGATGCACGTACTGATTACTCGCACTGGGTTCGCCGTATTATTCCGAATGGTGGAGTGGAGACCGATCAGGCTTATTATGGTGCCTACGGGGTGCGTCCAGCTTTGTACTTAAGCACGTCTGGTATGGCAATAGATGGGGCAACTGGAGCAACAGCAGAAACGGCGTACACGATAATGGGATGGAACTAATGCAAGCCCTTGAATTTGCGAAGTGAAATTTATTAAATAAGCTCAGGTAAATTTTGCTTGAGCTTAGTTTTAATATGTGATATAATTACACTAATTTTAAATGGAGTCGGCGTTATTATATAAAATGAACATTAATGCTTAACGTATCTATAAAGGTAAAAGTAAAGAAAAAAGGAGAGTGGCGGGAGTGAAACTGAAAAAATTACCAATAGGTATAGATGATTTTAAAAAGATAATAGAAGAGAGATATTATTTTGTAGATAACTCAGAATTTATAAACGAACTAATAAATAAAGGTGAACAAGTAATGTTAGTGACAAGACCTCGTCGGTTTGGGAAGACACTTACACTTAGTATGCTAAAATATTTTTATGACCATAGAGAACCGAATAATGATTTATTTGATGGACTAGAAGTAGGAAAAGCAAATCTAGAGAGCGAGAAAAACAAATATCCAGTTATCTTTTTTAGCTTGAAAGAACTAAAAGACGCAAAGTGGGAAAACACGTATGAAAAGATTAGAAATACAATGCAAACCGTATACAACGAAAATGAAGAAGTGGTGAAAAAGCTGAATAAATCGGAAAAAGAATACTATGAAAAAATAATGAATGGAAACGCATCGCAAGTAGATTTGGAGCTATCACTAAAAAAGATAACGGAATACCTAGAAAGATATTACGGAAAGAAAGTAATATTGCTCATAGATGAGTATGACACCCCGATAATAAGTGGATTCTCAAATAACTATTTTACAGAAGTAATAGACTTCATGAGAAATTACCTATCAGCAGCTCTGAAAACAAACACAAGCCTGAAATTTGCAGTAATGACAGGGATAACAAAGGTAAGCAAAGAAAATTTATTTAGTGGGCTAAATAATCTTGAAGTATCATCAGTGATAAATGGAACATATGGAGAATTTTTTGGATTTACAGAGGATAAAGTAATAAAGATGCTAGAATACTATGATATGATTGATAAGATAAACGAAGTGCGTACATGGTATAACGGGTACAAATTTGGAACAGCCCAAGTATATAACCCATGGAGCATAATAAACTATGCGAAGCACAGAGAACTAAAAACATACTGGGTAAACACAAGCTCAGATAGTCTAATCAAAGACATGCTAAGGAAGAATATAGAATACGTAAAAGATGGACTAAACAAACTAATAAGGCGGGAGCCACTAGAGACATACATAAACGAAAACATAAACTACGACATACTAAAAACCTCAAAAGAAAACATATGGAACTTATTTTTGCAAAGCGGATACCTGACTGTAAAAGAGAAAGTAGTAGACATATATGTAAATGAATGGGAAAACGATTTGCAGGAAAAGTATTTACTAGAAATACCTAATAATGAAGTGAGAAGCCTGTACATAAGCATAATAAAGTACTGGTTGATGGATAGCATAGGGAGTGATATGGTAGCGAAGCTACTTGAAGAACTGACAACGGGCGACATAGAAAACTTCAAAGAAATGTTTAAAGATATAGTAGAAAAATACTTCAGCTACTATGACACTGACAAACAAAAAGGCGAAGAATTCTACCACGCATTTAGTTTAGGATTATTTGTAAACCTAATGATAAAGTACAAAGTTGAAAGTAATAGAGAAAGCGGATACGGACGAAGTGATATTTTACTAATACCAAACGATAAAACAAAAAGAGGAATAATAATAGAAATAAAGAGACAAAAATTCGAAGAAAAAGACTTGGAAGAAACGGCAAATGATGCTTTAAAACAAATAGAACAGAAAAAGTACAGACTAGAGCTAGAAAAAGAAGGAATAGCAGAAATAGCGGAGATAGGTATAGGATTTAGGGGGAAGGAATGTGAGATGAAGTATCGTAAATAATGAAAACAAGTTTTTTCGTAGGTACCGAGCTGCCTGTGCCTAGTGATTATTATAAATCAACAATACTGCTAGTGTTTATGATGTTGGAAGGATGGATTTTAATCAATCTGTCTTTTTTGTTGCTCGAATACTTCAGTATATATCACTTTATTCCGATAATATATAAGATAGATGACAGTAACACAAATTAATTACGTATGTTTGCGTTTTTAACGGTTATCTGTAATTTGTTATCTGTACTTTGAATACAGGGGGGATATTATGGTAGCAAGCATTAGTAATACACAAATAAATCAAGTAGATATATCAGAAACAATAGATTTCAAACAACTAGATATGGAAGAAAAAAACATAATAGAGGCCTATGTTACGGAAGTTAATGGAGATAAAGTAAAGTTAGAATTTACGAACGGCAAACTACCTTCACAGGAGATGAACACACGAGACTTGAAAGTATCAGGTGGAGATGTAAAGGCAGGAGACAAAGTTTTTTTTGAAGTAAAATCGGTAGGAAAGAATAAAGTAGAGTTAAAGCCTATCACTTCTAAAGCTAATACAACGGATAGTAGGGTACCAAGACGCATAGATATGCTAAAGTCAATGTTATCTAAAATAAACATTGATATAACTAAAGAAAGTATGCAAATTGCTGATGAGATTGATAAAAATGATATGGAGATTACCCAGAAGACTTTTACAGAAACGCAAACCTTAAAAAACGATATAAGTAAAATAATAAATAATATTACAAAGAATAAAATCGAGATATTAAAGAAGAATGAGATATCACTAGACAAAGTGACAATGGAGATATTGGTTGAAAATTTGAAAGAAGTATATTCAAATAATGATGCGGATGTAAAGAACCTAGAGATAAAAGTAGAAAAGTCATTTTATGATAAGATAAAAGATGCTGAAGAAAACACTATAGTTACTAAGAAAAATATAAAAACAATATTAGATAATAATGACTTACCGGAAACAAATGAAAATGTAAAATATATAAAAAATGTTTTAAATCAAGTAAAAGAAGTTAAGGAAATAAAACAAGAAGATATATTAGAGATAATTAAAAGAAATGATAACGTTACTCTTGAGAGTCTCTATAGGGCAAAATATACGTCTGGGGGCAAGACTACCAGACAGGAAAAGACAGATGCAACGTTTGATATAGATGCTGAAATAGCAAAAACACTTACAGGTCAAAATATAGAAGTGAATAGTGGTAATATGGCACTCGCAAAGGCTTTTTATAATAAAGATATAGATATTATAGGTGCTAACTTTGAAGAATATAAAATCATAGAAAATTCGGTAAAAAATATTGACGAAGAAAAAGCTATATCTGAAGCAGTAAGGAATATAAGGACAGGTGGTAAAAACATTTATATAGATGAAGACATTGAAAGATTAAATGAGGAAAAGATGCAAGAAAAAGTTATAACTATAAAAGAACGGATTTCAAGTATCAATATTAATGATATAAAAATGGTTATTGCAAAAAAACAAACGATAAATATTAGAAACATAGTTAACGAAGGAAAGTTATCTGAGAGTGCCATAATTAGCTCTATGGATAGCGCACAGATAGATGTAAAAGCACTAAAGGTTAAACTTCAAATAGAAGAAATAAGGCTAAAACTTACATTAGAGGCTGCAATGAAGCTAAAAGATAAAGGAATAAATATAGAGACAGAGCCTATTAAAAAAGTGGTAGATGAACTGAAAAGAATGGAAAAACAAGTTGATATAACTGTAGGAGAACAGAAAATAACTGTAGATATAGGAAAAGCAGATATTATGAAAACTTTATATGAAAAGATAGATATATTAAAAACGAGAGACATGGATACATATGCAAATGCTATAAAGAATAAAATATTTTTGAATATAGAAAATTTATCAAATGAAATCCAAACAAATAGTAATAATATGGAAAAAATGGTGGAAAATTCTAATGATTCTGTTGATAAGTATACAAAAAATGGAAAAGAATCGGAAAATGCAAAAAATATCCACAATATGGAGAAAATAAAAAGCGCTATGTTAAATTCTTATGAAGAAGCAGAAACAAGACCAAATACTAGATACGGGGATAGCGTAAAAAAAATCGAAAATCAAATAGAGAGTTTACTTAAAAATCAGAATATACAAGCAAGCGAAGTAAATGTAAAGTGTAGCAAAATTTTAATAAAAAATGATATGGAAGTGAATAACGAAAATATAGAGGCAATAAAAGTCTGTGAAAACAAAGTACAAGCGGTGACAAGGGGATTACATCCAGTTATTTCGCTTGATATGATAAATCAAAATAAAAATCCAATACAGATGCATTTAGATGATGTTATTCAGCATATAGGGGATTTTAATGATAAGTATGGACTTGACACACAAGAAACTTTATATGATGCTATAGCAAATATGCAAGACAAAAAAATAATAAATTTGGAACAAAAAGATGCTCTAATTGCAATATACAAAGCTATGAGTAAGATAGATAAAGCTGGAGACATAGCTTTAGGGCTTGCTATAAAAAAAGATATCTCATTAACTATAAATAATTTGCTTGAAGCGACTAAATATATACAAACTACTAAAGCAAAAGATGATAATATTAATGCGGTTATTGATGATAACTTTGGATTTCTCTCGGAACTTAAAAACAATGAAAACAGTATTTCGGGTAAAATGCAAAAGATATTAAATGAAGTGAATTTCGGTTTAACAAAGGATAATAAAACACTCATGCAGGCCATGGAAAATGTCGGGTTGGAAACAAACAATGAAAATATGTATAAAACTTATAATGCAAAAAGTATATTAAATGAATTCAGAAAGCTTGCTATTCCTGAAAAGATGCAACGAATAATCAGTAATAATCCAAGTATAATTGATGCTCCCATTGGTGAAATAGTAAAAAAATTAAAACAAGTGACTGATGAAAAAGTAAAAGACTATGAGTATGGTGATGAAAAAGTAAATAGATTTTTGAAAGATATAGAAGGCTTAGATGGAACTAATGAAAACGTTTTATATGCACTTAAAAAGTATGATATAAAGTCAACTATAAGTAATATAAATATGTTGAAAAAATTTGAAAAAGACTTTAATTTTTTATCAAAAGAGTATAAAGAAATAGACAATGCTATAAGAAATGAGAATTTAGATATAAAAACAGTTTTAAAAAACAATTTAAATAATCTAAGAGAAAAACTACTAGGAAAAAAAGAAAATAATAATAGTATAGACAATCTGGAAGATATAAAACAAGAATATTCAAGTAAAAAGGACAAAAATAATGATGCTCTTATAGATAAAATAGAAAACACACAGAAAACCTTAAAGTCAACTCAGAATATTCAGAAGCAAGATGAATTTTATCAAATACCGATATATCTTGGAGATAGACTTACAAATCTAAATATATATATGTATAATGATAAAAATCAAAATCAAAATTCTGATAGTAAAAATGAAAAAAATGTTTTAGTTTCTATGGATACCGAAACGCTTGGAGATGTAAGTATAGATATAAAGATAAAGGCAAGAGCTGTGGATATAAAAATTAATGCAGAAAATATGCAAGATAGAGAGTTTGTGAAACAAAACCTTGAAGAGTTACAAGGAGTTATTGAAAAACTAGGTTATAAAACAGATAAAATATCTTGGCAAAATCAAAAATTAAAAAATCCAATATTTGATGAAATAAATAATGAGATAAGAAAATACAAAAATAGCAAATATGAAGAAGTAGTTTAAAATAATGTAAGGCTTAGGAGCTGATTCTTATGGCAATAGAACAAGAAAAAACAACGGATAGAAAAAGTGCAGATGAAAAAATGTATGAATTAATAATAAATCTAGTAAAGTTCATGGACACTGTGGATAAAAAAAATAAAAAATGATATTAAGCAAACTCTCGAAATGGTCGATAGATATTTTAGAAAAGAAAATAGAAAAAATACACCGGAGGTGCAAGTATGAAAATAAACAATAATATTCCAGCTTTAAGATCTTTACATTTACTAGACAGAACAAATTCAGCGTTAGACAAAACATTAGAAAAATTGTCATCAGGCAAGAGAATTAATCGCGCGGCAGATGATGCAGCAGGACTCGCTATAGCACAAAAAATGGACACTCAAGTAAGAGGACTAGAGATAGCTACTAGAAACTCAAATGACGGTATAAGTTTAATACAAACAGCAGAGGGAGCGCTTGCAGAAGTTCACTCAATGCTACAGAGAATGAGAGAGCTATGTATACAAGCATCGAACGGAACTTTGTCATCTGACGATAGAGACTCAATAAATAACGAAGTTGTTCAGTTAAAAGAAGAAATTGCAAGAATTTCTGACACAACAGAGTTTAATGAGATGAAATTATTAAATGGAGATATAGATAGAAGAGCGTTCTCAACAAACTCAAATGTTGCTGATATAGTTGCAATGAGTGATACTGTTAATCCAGCAAACTATACTTTTGAAGTAACACAAAGTGCCACAAAAACAAAGGATACGGGCGGAGCAGTATCATTATTTGATGGAAGTGGAGAATCAACTCTATCAGGATACGTAAATATAAATGGTGAGCAAGTATACATAGAATCAGGAGAGTCTTCAGAAAATGTATTTGCTAAAATAAGAAACTTGGCAGATACAGCAGGAGTAAATGCTACAACAACATCACCTTTTGGGAACAGCAAAGCTATAACTCTAGAAGCACAATTGTTTGGCGAAAAAGATATAACTGTTACAGGAGACACTGATCTGATAGAGGCACTAGGGCTTGATTCTGTTCACTTTAATCCTAATACAGAAGGAGAATATACAAAAACTAGTAATGTAGGTATATCAATAGGTGCTTTAGATGGGGATGTATTAATAAACGGGATAGAGGTTAATTTTTTAAATACAGATGCAATAGCAGATATTCTCAGTAAATTAAAATCAAAAGATATACCTGGCACAGAATTTGCTTTAAATGGAGCGGGTGCAATAGTGGCTATGTCGACAAAGCCAATAGTAATTGAAGCAAAAACAACAGCGGCTGGGGACATTGCTGTAGCTGCAGATTTAGCATCACTTGCAGCAGGGGTTCAAATTAGTGCATCATCAGTAAAATGTGAACCAGAAGATAATATAGATAAAACAGCTACTATCCAAGGTGCAGTAGCACCAGCAGGGGCTGATCTTGAAATAATGGTAAATGGTGTATCAGCAGGGTCTTATCATTTCGCTGCAGATTTAGACCTAAGCATTCCAGCAAATATAGAGACATTGGTAGGAAACTTAAATGCAGTAGGAGTAGCGAATACTACATTCACATTGGATCAAACAGGTGAAAAATTGATAGCATACAATACTAATGGAGATACTGTTACAATAGTTCCATCAGATAATGGAGATACAGACGATGTTAATGCAGCGGGATTTTTAGGATATTCTAATTCAACTGTATCTGTACAAACAGGTTTTGGAAACAAAGGACATAGTATAGAAGTTAGTCCTACTAACATAGTGTTTGATAATCCTAGCACAGCGACAATCGAGGGGTTCCCTATGGGAACTACTGTTACAACAAGCGGTAAAAGAATTGTATTCGAGGGTTCTGAGGGATTTCAATTAACTTTACAAGGTGGAGACAATACAGGAAATGTAACCGTTAATATACTAGAAACGGGACCACTTGACTTACAAATTGGAGCAAATGAAGGACAATTCATGGCAATAAGAATACAAAACTTATCTCCAGAAGCTCTAGGAATAGAAGATTTAAACCTAAGCACAGCAGCTTTAGCACAAGATGCAATAACAATAATAGATAAAGCCATAAACACAATATCAAGTGTTCGTTCAAAACTTGGAGCATTCCAAAATAGACTAGAGCATACAATACAAAGCTTAACAGTTGCATCAGAAAATATGACAGCATCATTATCACGTATTGAGGATGCAGATATGGCATTCGAAATGTCTGAGTATACTAAGCAAAATGTATTATCTCAAGCAGGTGTATCAATGCTTGCACAAGCAAATCAAAGACCACAATCTATATTACAATTATTGCAACAATAATGGAGGTGAATTATAATGGAAGGTATGACAGTAAAAATAGCTGGGGCTACTCCATCAGAACTGTTAATTATAACATATGATATAACGATTGATTCTATAGATAATGCAATTAAAGCTTTAAAAGAAAATAATGAAAAACAATTTAGAAGATATATAAATAAATCTCAAAATTTCACAAGAGAATTAATGAACACCTTGAATATGTCATATGAGATTTCAACAAATCTATTATCGCTATATCGATTTGTGAATGAGTCAATAGTAAGGGGATCTGTGAAAAAAAGTGATAAATATCTTCTAGAAGCAAAGAAAGTACTTAACATATTACTTGATGGGTGGAAAACAGTAAGTCAAACACAAAGTAAAACGCAGAAACCTGTTGTAGACAATGCTCAGAGATTAGTAGCAGGTCTTACATATGGTAAAAGAAGTCTAAATGAATCAGTAATGAATAATGGAATAAACAGAGGTTATACAGCCTAAAAAATCAAGCCATAGCGGCTTGATTTTTTAGAACCTTAAATAAAAATTTTACTCAAATGTGTTTACAAATGGAAAAAATTATATTATAATGTACAATAGTTTTATAAGTAAATGTATTAGATACATTGCATAAAAAAGAAATTTTGTGTTTCAACACAATGAAAGGATGATAATTAATGACAAGCAAATTAGAAAACTTAGAAAAAGGCGTTGCAAAATTAACTATAGAAGTTGATGCAAAAAGGTTTGAGGAAGGACTTAAACATTCGTTTAATAAAAACAAAACACATTTTAAGATTGATGGATTTAGAAATGGAAAAGCACCAAGGAGTATTGTTGAAAAAATGTATGGAGTGCAAGTACTATATGAAGATGCAGTGGACTATATATTGCCTTCAGCATATGAAGGTGCAGTACGTGAACACGAGCTACAAGTGGTATCAAGACCTGATGTAGATATAGTGCAAATAGGAAAAGAACAAAATCTTATATTTACAGCGGTTGTTACTTTAAAGCCGGATGTGATTTTAGGGGATTATAAAGCTGCAATAATAGAAAAAGTAAACGAAGAAGTTACAGATGAAGATGTAAATGCAGAAATAAAAAAAGTTGCTGAAAGTAATGCAAGACTTGTAACTGTAGATAATAGACCAGCAAAGATGGGAGATATATTAACTATAGACTTTGAAGGATTTGTAGATGATATAGCATTTGAAGGCGGAAAAGCAGAAAACTACGAAATAACAATAGGTTCAAAGACTTTTATAGATACATTTGAAGAACAGTTAATAGGTAAAAATGCAGGAGACGATGTAGAAGTAAATGTTTCATTTCCTGAAAACTATACAAGTGAAGACCTAGCTGGTAAAAAAGCTATATTTAAAGTAGCAATAAAAGAAGTAACCGAAAAAGAATTACCAGAAATAGATGATGACTTTGCGCAAGATGTTTCAGATTTTAATACATTAGATGAATATAAAAATGATATAAGAAGTAAAATACAAGAAGAGAAAAAAGAAAATGCAAAAGTTGAAAAAGAAAATAGAGCAATAAGAAAAGTTGTAGAAAATGCAAAAATGGATATACCGAAAATTATGATAGAAAATCAAACTGATAAACTAATTCATAATTTTGAAATGAGAATAAAACAAAATGGTTTAACATTAGAACAATATTTACAATTTTCAGGACAAAATATGAATTCTGTTAGAGAAAGCTTGAAAAACGAAGCAGAAGAACAAGTAAAAGTTTCATTAGTTCTTGATGCTATAGTAACAGAAGAAAAGATAATAGTAACAGAAGAAGAATTTGAAAAGAAATTAGAAGAACTAGCAACTTCAATGAAGTTTGATATTAATAAAGTAAAAGAAGGATTACAAGGTGGAAAAAGAGAAGAATTCGAAGATGAAATAAAACTTCAAAAAGCTGTAGAATTAATAGTAAGCTTAGCAAAAGAAGAGTAACTTAATTTTATAGAGGTGCATATATTGGCGATTGGAGGAGAAATAGAAATGAAAAAGAGAAATCTTTTTTAATTTTCAACTTTCAACTTTCAATTTTCAACTTAATTAAAGGGGGAATGAAAATGAGTTTGGTACCTATGGTAATAGAACAAACAAATAGAGGCGAGAGATCGTATGATATATATTCTAGATTGTTAAAAGATAGGATAGTTATGTTAAGTGATCAGGTAAATGATGTTACTGCAAGTTTAGTAGTGGCACAGCTATTATTTTTAGAAGCCGAAGATCCAGAAAAAGATATATATTTATATATAAATAGTCCGGGTGGATCTGTAGCAAGCGGGTTTGCAATATATGATACAATGCAATATATAAAGTCAGATGTGGCTACTATATGTGTAGGAATGGCAGCGAGTATGGGAGCGTTTTTACTTGCTGGTGGGCAAAAGGGAAAAAGATTTGCACTTCCAAATGCAGAGATAATGATACATCAACCACTCGGTGGTATGGAAGGCCAAGCAACAGATATGGAGATAGCCGCAAAACATATTTTAAGGACAAGACAGAAGTTAAATAGTATATTAAGTGAAAGAACAGGCCAATCAATTGAGACAATAACAAGGGACACAGATAGAGATAATTATATGTCAGCAGAAGAAGCAAAAGAATACGGTATGATAGATAAGATATATTTTAAGAAAGAATAAAAGTACTGATTAATTATTACATGACAAGAGGATGGTGAATAGGGAACATGATAAATAAATTTGAAGAAGGAAAGAATATACACTGTTCTTTTTGCAGTAAGACCCAAGACCAAGTTAAACGTCTTATAGCTGGACAAGATGTATATATATGTGACGAGTGTATAAAGGTATGCAAGGAAATTGTAGATAAGCAAATATATGATTATGAAACTAAAGATCAAATACAAAACCTTTTAAAGCCAAAAGAAATAAAAACTATTTTAGATGAGTATGTAATAGGGCAAGATGAAGCAAAGAAGGCACTTGCGGTAGCTGTATATAACCATTATAAAAGAATATTTTTTGTGGATACAAGCAACAAATGTGAACTTCAAAAGAGTAATATACTTTTAGTAGGTCCTACAGGATCTGGTAAAACATATCTTGCGCAAACCTTAGCTAAAATGCTCAATGTTCCATTTGCAATAGCAGATGCAACATCCCTTACAGAGGCGGGTTATGTAGGTGAGGATGTAGAGAACATTTTGCTTAGACTCATACAAGCTGCGGACTTTGATATAGAGAAAGCAGAAACAGGAATAATATATATTGATGAAATAGATAAGATATCTAGAAAATCAGATAATCCGTCAATAACTAGAGATGTGAGTGGAGAAGGTGTTCAACAAGCTTTACTCAAAATTCTTGAAGGAACAGTTGCCTCGGTTCCACCACAAGGTGGAAGAAAACATCCACATCAAGATTTTTTACAAATAGATACATCAAATATATTATTTATTTGCGGTGGGGCTTTCGAGGGATTAGAGAAAGTTATTGAGAGAAGAACTGATAATAGTGGAATGGGATTTGGAATTGAGGTAAAATCAAAGAAAAATAAGAAAGTTGGAGAAGCATTTAAAAAGATGTTGCCGGCTGATTTACTAAAGTATGGATTGATACCAGAATTTGTTGGAAGATTACCAGTTATTGTAGCTCTTGATGATTTAGATAAAGAAGCACTAATGAAAATAATAAGGGAACCTAAAAATGCAATAGTAAAACAATACGAAGCGTTACTTAAGATGGATGATGTGGAACTTACGTTCACAGATGAAGCAATAAGCGCAATAGCAGATAAAGCTTTAGAGAGAAATACGGGAGCAAGAGGACTTAGGTCAATAATTGAAAGTGTAATGATGAATACGATGTTTGACATACCATCCACAGGAAGTGTAGAAAAATGTATTATAACAAAAGAAGTTGTTGAAGGAACGAAATCACCAGAGTTAATAATAAATGAAAATAAAAAGCCAAGTGTTAGGAAAATAAAAACAAAAATAATTAATCATAATGAAACAGCATAAAAATTTAAAACTTAAAAAACTTCATGCTAAGGCTTGAAGTTTTTTAAGTTTTTTGGTAGAATATAAATAAAAAACAAATAATAATAATAATACTGTAAAATATTGACAAATAACAAGGAATTGTGTATAATCATATAAAGATGTGACAAATATCTATTTTACAACAATAAATGAACGGGGGGAAATTATGAATAAACTAGAAAAACTAATAGGAATAATACTAATATTGATAATGGTAGTTGGTACAAATGCATCATTTGCAGCAACAGATGCGGAAGTAATTTCAGAAGTAAATAATAAATTAACCTTTTATAGGGGAACAATTACCGGAGATGTAACATCAGATATGCTTACAGAAGTGCAAGCTTTAAAAGATAAAGTTAATACTATATCGGATTACGATCAAAAAACAAAGCTAATGGAAAATGTTTTAGTCTTGATTACTGATATGAGTGATATACTGACTGGAAAAGATTTGGAAATAATAACAAGTAAAATAAAATTTTTAAATGAAAATGAAGAGTTATATTTATCTCTGCCAGATACGAAATCTAGATATACATATAGTGTATTAGTTGAAAATTCTGATTTGGGTGTTGAAATGATAAAGTGTAACGCGAAACAAAATGAAAAAATAGCGTTACCGACTTTAAAGAAAGCTACAAACTTAAAATATACTATACAAATATTATATGGGACAGTGACGAAAAAGACTGCCACAAGTGCATATATGTTTAAAGATACAGAAATGCCTAAAATAAAAGCTATATATGTATTAGATAATAATTTATATGTTAAAACAACTGATAACTATAAGTTTGCAGATGAAAAATATGCGTATACTGTAGGTGAAGATACATATGAGACTAATTCATATTATAAAATAAAAGAGTACCCAAAAACGATAGCTATTAAAGTAAAAGACTTATTTGGGAATGTTAATAGTTATACAGTAAATGCAACGCAAGATGCAAAAGTATATTTTGGGGATGCATCTGATTCAATAGACGAGGATATAAATGAGGCTAGAGAATCGAAAATTACTACTAGCAGGTATTTTAAGAACATAGTAATAGGAGAATACGGTAAAGAATTATACTATTATGACGCTTTTGATACGTATTTAAAGAAAAAATTTGGTAACTCATATAATAAAAAGTATGTTACACCTAGTTCGTCATCAGTAACAGTAGATTTAACAAAAAAGGTTGTAATATTAAATAAAGATGGAGTATTTGAATTAAAATTTAAAAATAGTAAAGACAATACAGTAGTATCGACATATATAGTTGTAGGGGATAAAAATGATAAAATAGAAAGTTATTATTCGAAAATAAGACATAAGTTGCCTAATTATGTGACGGTTAATTCTATATCTCTAGCAAATTATATAGAACTTGTTCCAAATAGTAAATACAGCACTAGTGGAGCGAACAGTAAATATATTCTTATAATGGTAGATGATGTAGCATATTCAGTTAATAGTACAATTCCCTTAACTAATAAAAATATGTGGAATATCTATATCTATAATTTGTCAACAGGTGAGTTTATAGATCATGAAATATATTATAAAAAATTAGAGAAAAGAATAGAAATACTTAATGATATAAAAAACCATTGGGCAAAGAATAGTATTATAAGTTTAATAGAAAGAAATGTGGTTACTGGTTATTCGGATTTAACATTTAAACCTAATAGTACAGTGACAGTTAAAGAATTTGTTGCTATGTTAAATAGATTAAACCCAAATAAAAGTAGAGAAACGATAAATTTGAACGACGTAGGTTTGTCAAAATATGATTGGGCGTATTATGAGGTAAAGAATGTATTTTCAAAATTAGATTATCAAACATTGTTCCGTTCGGGGCTTATGAATAAGTATGACTATCCAATTACGAGAGAAGAGGTAGCGATGTTGGTTGCAAATTATTATCAAGTTCCAGAAAAACCAACAGAAAAGTATTATGTTGATCTAACGCAGAGCTCCTATTCGTCTGAAATACAAAAGCTTACTGCGAGTGGAATACTTAAGGGATATGATGATAACACAGTGAGACCATTTAGTTATTTAACTAGAGCAGAAGCGGTAACAATATTGGGTAGAATTAATTAATAAATAATAAATAGAAAGTTGTGTATCAAAAAATATTCCTTTATATAAAGGAATATTTTTTACATATTCTATGAAATTTTAATAAAAATTGCTTGACTGGCTTGCCTTTTTATGCTATTATAATAAAATGTACTCGTTTGCTCGTAGTGGATACGAGGATGTATAAAAATTCCAAAAAATGAATAATATGACAATATTTAAAATCAAGGAGTGAAATATTGATGGAAAAAATCCGTATCAAACCTGTGAAAACTGGCAATGTAACTAGAATGTCATATATAAGAAAAGAAGAAGTTGTAGAGACACCAGATTTTATAGAGATTCAAAAACAATCGTACGAATGGTTAGTTGAAGAAGGACTAAAAGAGGTTTTTGATGATGTATCTCCTATAATTGACTATAATAATAATTTAGTATTAGAATTTTTGGATTTCCAAATTGAAAAGGATAAGATTAAGTATAATATCGAAGATTGTAAAGCAAGATATATGACTTATGCTGCACCACTAAGAGTAAAGGTGCGCCTATTAAACAAGGAAACTCAAGAGATAAAAGAACAAAATATTTTCATAGCTGATTTTCCTCTTATGACAGAAAACGGTTCATTTATTATAAATGGTGCAGAACGTGTAATTGTAAGTCAATTAGTAAGATCGCCAGGTATATATTATAATATAGATCATGATAAGTTGGGTAAACAACTAATAACAGCAACAGTTATACCAAATAGAGGAGCATGGCTTGAGTATGAGACTGATTCGAAAGATGTTTTCTATGCAAGGGTTGATAGAACTCGAAAGTTGCCGGTTACATGTCTTATTAGGGCTTTAGGTGTAAATACAGACGAAGAAATAAAAGAACTATTTGGTGAAGATCCTAAGATACTTGCTACACTTGAAAAAGATGTTTCAAAGACAAGAGAAGAGGGTCTAATTGAGATATATAAAAAGTTAAGACCAGGTGAACCACCGACCGTAGACAGTGCGGAAAGCTTATTTACAAATATGATGTACGACGATAGAAGATATGACCTCGCGAAAGTAGGGAGGTATAAATTTAATAAAAAACTTGCTCTCAAAAACAGAGTAGTAGGTTTTAAAATAGCAGAGACAGTTGCAAGTCCACTTACTGGAGAAATTATTATTGAGGAAAATCAAGTAATTACTGAAGAAATAGCAGAGATAATTCAAGACTCGGGCATACATTCCTTTGGTATATTTGCAGAAGATAGAATTGTAAAGATATTGTCTAATATGACGGTAGATATTAATAAGTATTTAGACGTAGATGTAACGGATATAAGTGCTAAGGGGAAAGTATATTTGCCTGTGCTTAAAGATTTAATTGAAAAAAATAATGGTAAAGACAAAAGTGAATTATATGAAGCAATAAAAAACAATATGAAAGCATTGCTACCTATACATATAACGGTAGAGGATATTTTGGCAAGTATAAATTATACTATACATCTAGAATATGGTGTGGGTATACAAGATGATATTGACCATTTAGGGAATAGAAGAATAAGATGTGCTGGTGAGCTGTTGCAAAATCAAATAAGAATCGGATTTACTAGAACTGAGAAGGTTATCAGAGAAAGAATGAACTTGCAAAACATAGAAATAATTACACCGCAAGTACTTATAAATACGAAGCCTATTTCAGCATCTATTAAAGAGTTTTTTGGTAGTTCGCAATTATCACAATTTATGCAACAAAATAATCCGCTAGATGCACTAACCCACAAGAGAAGATTATCTGCACTAGGGCCAGGTGGACTATCTAGAGAGAGAGCTGGGTTTGAAGTAAGAGACGTTCACTATACACATTTTGGTAGAATGTGTCCAGTTGAAACGCCAGAAGGTCCAAACATAGGACTTATTAACTCACTTGCAATATATGCAAGAATAAATGAATATGGATTTATAGAAACGCCATATAGAAGAATAGATAGAACACAAACTGAGCCAAAGGTGACACTAGATATAGCTTATTTTACTGCTGATGAGGAAGAAAAATACGTAGTTGTTCAAGCTAATGAGCCTCTAAATGAAGATGGAACTTTTAAAAACGAAAAGGTAACGGGAAGATATAAAAAAGAAGAATTTATTGAATTAAGTAAATATAAAGCAGATTTAATGGAAGTATCACCGCAACAGATGTTTTCTGTTGCCACTGCTATGATTCCTTTCCTTGAAAACGATGATGCAAACCGTGCCCTTATGGGTTCAAACATGCAACGTCAATCAGTTCCACTAATAAAAACCGAGTCGCCTATAATAGGTACAGGACTCGAATATGATGTGGCAATAGATTCAGGTGTGGTAATAGTAGCAAGGGAAGAGGGTATTGTTACTAAAACATCTGCAAATGAAATAATAATAAAAAATATTAACGGACAGTATGATAAATATGAATTGCTAAAGTTTAAGAGAAGTAATCAAACTAACTGTATAAATCAAATTCCTATTGTAGATAGAGGCCAAAAAGTTAAGAAGGGCGAAGCAATAGCAGATGGGCCATCTACAAAAGATGGAGAAATTGCATTAGGTAAAAACATATTAATTGGATTTATGACTTGGGAAGGTTATAACTATGAAGATGCTATATTACTTAACGAAAAATTGGTTCAAGATGATGTGTATACATCAATTCATATAGAAGAATACGAAATGCAATCAAGGGACACAAAACTAGGTCCAGAAGATATAACGAGAGATATTCCAAATATAGCGGAAGATTCGATACGTGATTTAGACGAAAAAGGAATAATAAGAATTGGTGCAGAGGTATTACCTGGTGATATTTTAGTTGGTAAAGTAACTCCAAAAGGCGAAACTGAGCTTACAGCAGAAGAAAGATTACTTCGTGCTATATTTGGGGAAAAAGCTAGAGAAGTTAGAGATACTTCACTGAGGGTTCCGCATGGTCAATCAGGTATAATACTTGATGTACATGTTTTCACAAAAGCAAATGGAGATGAGTTACCACCAGGTGTAAATGAGGTTGTTAGAGTTTATATTGCTCAAAAGAGAAAGATATCTGTTGGGGATAAAATGGCTGGTAGACATGGTAATAAAGGTGTTGTTTCAAGAGTACTCCCGACAGAAGATATGCCATATCTTCCAAATGGAAGAGCACTTGATATAGTTCTTAATCCACTTGGAGTTCCATCACGTATGAATATTGGGCAAGTGCTTGAGGTTCACTTGGGACTTGCAGCAAAGGCACTTGGGATAAAGGTTGCTACACCAGTATTTAATGGGGCAAAAGAAGGAGAAGTAGTTAAAACACTTGAAATTGCTAACGATTATGTAAATAGTGAATGGAATGATTTTATAGAAAAATGGAAAGATAAACTAGATGATGGATTCTTTGAATATCTAGATAAAAATAAAGCTCATAGAGAAGAATGGAAAGATGTTCCAATAAATGCAAATGGTAAAATAATGCTTAGAGACGGAAGAACAGGAGAAGAGTTTGACAATCCTGTAACAGTTGGATATATGCATTACCTAAAGCTACATCACTTAGTAGATGATAAGATACATGCTCGTTCGACTGGGCCATATTCACTTGTTACTCAACAGCCACTCGGAGGTAAAGCTCAATTTGGTGGACAAAGATTTGGTGAGATGGAAGTTTGGGCATTAGAAGCTTATGGTGCAGCGTATACACTACAAGAACTTCTTACTGTAAAATCTGATGACGTTATAGGACGTGTTAGAACTTATGAAGCAATAGTAAAAGGTGAAAACATTCCAAAACCAGGTATACCTGAATCATTTAAAGTTCTTTTAAAAGAATTACAGGCATTATGTCTTGATATAACAGTATATGATAAAGACCGTGAATTTGATATAAGAGAGTCAGTAGAAAACGACGATATTGAAGAAACGTTTTTTGAACATGAGGCTGAAAAAAGAAAAAGCAATGAGAGTGACGACGACGATGATGAATTGTACTCCGTTCAATATATAACTACAGAAGAACTTGCTACGGAATCAGATGATATAAATATCGTTGACGAAAAAGATTTATTTTAGGGTTATAAATAGAGAACTAAATTAAAGGAGTGAAATTCGGATGTCTAATGCAACAAGAAAATATTCAAGCTCATTTGATGTAATGAAAATAAAGTTAGCATCGCCTGAAAAGATTAGGGAATGGTCAAAAGGTGAAATAAAAAAACCAGAAACTATCAACTACAGAACTTTAAAACCAGAGAGGGATGGACTATTTTGCGAGCGAATATTTGGGCCTACAAAAGACTGGGAATGTTTCTGTGGAAAGTACAAGAGGGTAAGATATAAAGGTGTTGTATGTGATAGGTGTGGTGTTGAGGTAACTAAATCAAAGGTTAGACGTGAGAGAATGGGACATATTGAACTTGCTGCACCGGTTTCACACATATGGTACTTTAAAGGTATACCTAGTAGAATGGGACTTCTACTCGATTTAACACCAAGAGCACTCGAAAAGATATTATATTTTGCATCTTATATAGTAGTAGATCAAGGGAACACAAGACTTGATTATAAACAACTACTATCGGAAAATGAGTATAGAGAGGCAGTAGAGGCTTATGGCGAAAAAGCTTTTAGAGTTAGTATGGGAGCAGAAGCAATTAAAGAACTTTTACAAAACATTGATTTACAAAAAGAATTTGATGAGTTAAAAGCTGGATTACGTACTTCTAGTGGACAAAAAAAGTTGAGAATTATTAAAAGACTAGAAGCAGTAGAAGCTTTCCTTGAATCTAATAACAAACCGGAATGGATGATAATGGACGTGGTTCCAGTTATACCTCCAGAATTAAGACCAATGGTACAGTTAGATGGTGGTAGGTTTGCTACATCGGACTTAAATGATCTGTATCGTAGAGTTATTAACAGAAATAATAGACTAAAGAGGCTTCTAGAGTTAGGAGCGCCAGATATTATTGTAAGAAACGAGAAAAGAATGTTGCAAGAAGCAGTAGATGGACTAATAGATAATGGTAGACGTGGAAGACCCGTAACAGGTCCAGGTAATAGACCACTTAAATCACTATCTGATATGTTAAAAGGAAAGCAAGGGCGATTCCGTCAAAATTTACTTGGTAAAAGAGTTGACTATTCAGGACGTTCTGTTATAGTTGTAGGTCCAGAACTCAAGTTTTATCAGTGTGGTCTTCCAAAAGAAATGGCTATAGAATTATTTAAACCATTTGTTATGAGAGAACTAGTTAAAGGTGGAGTGGCTCATAATATAAAATCAGCAAAAAAAATGGTTGAAAGATTACATCCAGAAGTGTGGGCAATACTAGAGAATGTTATTAAAGAGCATCCAGTGTTACTAAATCGTGCGCCTACACTACATAGATTAGGCATTCAAGCGTTTGAACCGATTTTAGTAGAGGGAAAAGCTATAAGACTTCATCCTCTTGTATGTACTGCATTTAATGCGGACTTTGATGGGGACCAAATGCCAGTTCATGTGCCTTTATCAGCAGAGGCTCAATCAGAGTGTAGATTTTTGATGTTATCTTCAAACAACCTATTAAAATTATCTGATGGAGCACCGGTTGTAGTACCTACGCAAGATATGATTCTTGGAGTATATTATATGACTCTAAATAAAAAAGATGAAAAAGGTCAAGGTAGATACTTTAGAAATGAAGATGAAGTATTAATGGCGTACTTTAATCATGAAATAACAATACATTCACGAATAAATGTGCGTAGAACTCTAATAATTAATGGTGAAGAGAAAGTAGGTTTAATTGACACTACACCAGGTAAGATAGTATTTAATAAGGCTATTCCGCAAGATATAGGATATATTGATAGAACAAAAGAAGAAAATATGTTTAAATATGAAATAGATTTCCTAGTTGATAAAAAACAATTAATAAAAATAATAGACAGAGCTATTCAAACACATGATTCTATCGAAGTTGTAGAGATGCTTGATGAAATAAAGAACTTAGGCTTTAAATATTCGACACAAGGTGCACTTACTGTTGCAATATCAGATATGCTAGTACCACCTACAAAGTATGAGTTGTTGGCTACTGCAGAACTTAAAATAGAAAAAATAAACTCATTATATAGAAAAGGATTAATGACTGATAAAGAGAAACACAATCAGGTAATAACAATCTGGGACCAAACAACTGACAAAGTAACAGACGCACTTATGAATCATTTGGGTGAGTTTAATAACATATCTATGATGGCTAACTCTGGAGCCCGTGGTAGTCGCAGCCAAATAAAACAGTTGGCAGGTATGCGTGGTAACATGGCTGATACATCGGGAGAAGTTATTGAATTACCTATTAAATCAAGCTTTAAAGAGGGTCTTAATGTTCTTGAATACTTTATATCTGCCCATGGTGCTAGAAAAGGTATGGCGGATACGGCTCTTCGTACGGCTGACTCAGGGTATCTGACTCGTCGTCTTGTTGATGTATCTCAGGACCTAATTACTCGTGATGATGACTGTTTCGTAAATTCAGAAGTAAAAGGTATTTGGATTAAAGCATTTAAAGATGGAAATGAAGTTATAGAATCTTTAGAGAATCGTATTACCGGAAGATGGTCGATACTGGATGTAAAAGATCCGAACACTGGAGAGATAATAGTTCCGGCGGATACAATGATAACTAAAAAAATAGCTGATCAGATAGTAAAATCAGGAATTGATAAAGTTAATATTAGAACCGTATTTACATGTGAGTCTAATAATGGTGTATGTGCTAAGTGTTATGGTTCAGACATGTCATCTGGAAAACCAGTTAAGAGGGGAGAAGCTATTGGTATAATAGCAGCTCAATCTATTGGTGAGCCAGGTACACAGCTTACAATGCGTACATTTCACTCAGGAGGGATCGCAGGTAAAGATATAACACAAGGACTTCCAAGGGTTGAAGAAATATTTGAAGCACGTAGACCAAAAGGTATGGCTATCATTTCTGAGATAGATGGGGTTGTTGAATTAAAGGAAACAAATAAAAGAAGAGAAATAATTATACAAAATGAAAAAACAGGAATTTCTAAAACTTATTTGATACCATATGACTCAAAGATAAAGGTATATGATGATCAAGAAATAACAGCAGGGGAAAGACTAACAGATGGTAGTATCAATCCTCATGATATATTAGAAATAAATGGACTTGAAGCTGTGCAACAGTACATTTTAAAAGAAGTACAAAAAGTTTATAGTCTACAAGGTGTTGATATAAACGATAAACATGTAGAGATTATAACTAGACAGATGTTAAGGAAAGTTAAGATTGATGATGCTGGTGATAGTAACTATCTACCAGGAAAGTTTATTGATAGAATAGATGCAATGAATCAAAATGTTGAGCTATTAGCTCAAGGGTTACAGCCTATAGTATTTAACAATGTGCTTTTAGGTATTACAAAAGCCTCTCTTGCTACTGATTCGTTCTTATCTGCTGCATCTTTCCAAGAAACTACGAGAGTTCTTACAGAAGCGGCAATAAAAGGTAAAATGGATAATCTCGTTGGATTAAAAGAAAATGTTATCCTAGGCAAGCTAATACCAGCAGGTACAGGTATGGAAGATTATGACGGAATATGTGTAAAAGAAGCAGAGGAAGAATTGGAAGAAATAGATTATGAAGGCTTGTATGGAGTAATTACTAATAATTATTAAAAACTTAAAAGGCCTTCTCGCTTTGTCATTGCGAGGAGGTCTTTTCGACGAAGCGATCTCATGTTTTTTATTTTTTACCATATATTTTTTATTGCTTGATTTTTTATTTTAATTAGTGTATATTTAAACTAGAATAATGGTCACGAAAGGGGAATAAGGATGGATAAGAAAATGATACCTATAGGCATAGATAACTTTAAAGAAATAATGGTTAAAGATTATTACTTTGTTGATAAATCAGAAATAATAAAGGACATATTGACACGAAATGTCCTGCTCATAACTCGTCCAAGGCGTTTTGGTAAGACTCTTAACCTAGATATGTTGAGATATTTCTTTGATAATGGAGTAGATAGCTGTAATGATTTTGAAAAAAGATTAGAAGGACAAATAGATGTAGACAATAGGTATTTATTTAACGGACTTAAAATATCTCAAGATGAAAAAGCAATGACACACCAAGGAAAATATCCAGTAATATTTATTTCGCTAAAAGAAATAAAAGAAAACAATTGGGAAGATTGCTTGGAATCTATGAAGAAGATAATAAGAAAAATATATATGGACAATAATTATGTTATAAAGTATATGCACAAAGAAGAACAAGAAGAATTCGAGAGAATAAAGGAAGGTACGGCAACAAGGATAGAATATGAGCAGGCACTAAAAAACATAATGGAATATTTTTATAGGTATTTCAAGCAAAACACGATATTACTAATAGATGAGTACGACCAACCGATAATATCAGGATATTGTAATGGATATTATGCCGAAGTAGTAGGATTTATGAGAAACATGTTATCGTCAGCACTAAAGACAAATAAGTACATAGAAAAAGGGGTACTCACAGGAGTGACAAGAGTAGCAAAAGAAAGCATATTCAGCGGTTTAAATAACCTAGATATGGACAGTATGCTAATACCAGCAAATGGGGACAAATTTGGATTTGTAGAAGAGGAAGTAAAAGAAATGCTAGAGTACTACGGGAAAGGTAAAAACTATGAGGATGTTAAGCTATGGTACAATGGTTATAAACTAAATAAAAAAGAAATATATAATCCTTGGAGTGTTTTGAAATACATAAATGATAAGGAAAGTAGGCTAATAAGCTACTGGGTAAATACAGGGAGTGACGATTTAATACGAGAATTGCTAAAAAATAACTTAGAGATGGTATTAGATAATCTAAACAAGATAATAAAAGGAGAAACAGCAGAAAAAGAAATAAATGAAGCAGTAAATTTCAATAACCTAGACAAAGATGAAGATTATATATGGAGTCTAATGCTACAAAGCGGGTATCTAAAAGCAGGAAATGCAGAAGAAATAGGTAAAGACCCAGAAGGAAACGGATTAATAAAAGTAAATCTACAAATACCAAATAGAGAGTTGAGTGGTTCATACGAAAGCATGATAAACAGCTGGCTATCAGAAAAGGTAGGGAAGTCATTAGTAGAAACAATGTTAAAACAGCTAACAGAAGGAAGTATAGAAGACTTTATAGAAATATTTAAGCAAGTAGTAATAGAAAGCATGAGTACATACGATGCAACAGGAGCAGAAGCAGAGAAATACTACCACATATTTTGTTTAGGGCTATTTATAAAACTGAAAGACAAATATTACGTAAAAAGCGAATTAAGCACAGGACTTGGAAGAAGTGATGTAATACTAATACCAAAGTCTAACAAAAATAGAGGAATAATAATAGAATTCAAAAAAGCAAAAAAAGCACAAACAATAGAAGCAGCGGCAGAAGTAGCGATACAACAAATAGAAGAAAAGAAATATGACACAATGATGAAAGAGCATGAGGTGGGCGAGATAGTTAAACTCGGGATAGGATTTAAGGGCAAGGATTGTGAGATACTGGTAAAATGAGATACAATACTAATTAGTTTTTGAAATATATGTTTTAGAACAACCGAAGGCTTAAAATCGTAGGGTGTGGATTAGCGTAGCGTATGTCCGCCCGATGTTTGGTAGAAATTTATATTCATGAAGTATTCTGAATGTAAATACTGGCTATCATCAAGTGTTTAGTTATAAAAATAAACGGGCGGACAGTGCACAAAACTTAGCTTTGGTCTTTTTGAAGCTTAGTCGACTGTCTACTCCTGAGTGAACGCTTGCGCTAGTACCGCACCCTACGGCTAGGAAAAACAATTCTCTGAACTATAACACAAACTAACAAAAAACAACAAAAGATTCTATAGACTACTTGACAGTATAGGTTTAAGCGTATAAAATTATTTTACTAAAGATAAAAAGAAAGGACTGGTAAATATGACAGGAAGCAGGAAGCAGGAAGCAGGAAGCAGGAAGCAGGAAGCAGGAAGCAGGAAGCAGGAAGCAGGAAGCAGGAGTTAAGGGATAATGACATTGGGGATAGGGTGGTAAAGTTTTTTACCACTATAATATCAATTTTCCTTATGCTCGCATTCATAACCACATCCTACGCACAACCAATATACGGTGTAGTATCAGGAAACTCAATGTACCCTACATATAAAGACGGAGATGTGGTAAAGGTAACAGCACAGGATAACTATAAAGACGGTGATGTAGTAGTAGCTGATGTAGGAGGTAAGAAGGTAATAAAGAGGATAAATGGGGATATATTAGAAGGTGATAATAAGAGTAATACCGCTAGGTATGACTTGAAGACGGCTGATATATTAGGAAAAGCAGAGTATAAGATGGATGAGTTCACGGAGGAAGAGAAGAAGAGGTTTAATAGTGTATTTGCAAGTCGAATAGAAATGGTAGATGCAGGTGATTACTTTACAGTAGCATTACGGTCAGATGGAACGGTATGGACATGGGGACGGAATGAAAGTGGACAGTTGGGAAATACTACTAATATTGGAACTAACAATGCCAACAGGATACCAACTCAAGTAGCAGGGTTATCAGGAGTAATTCAAATATCAGCAGGAGGAAGTCATGCAGTAGCATTAAAAAGTGATGGAACAGTATATGCATGGGGTACTAATCGGTACGGGCAACTTGGAAATACAACAAATAGTGGCACGACTAATTCAAATGCAACGCCACTACAAGTAACAGATTTAACAGGAGTAAGCCAAATATCAGCAGGAGAAATACATACAGTAGCCCTAAAAAATGATGGAACAGTTTGGGCATGGGGAATAAATGGTTATGGGCAACTAGGAAATCCAACAAATGTGGGAACAAGTAATACAAATGTAACACCACTACAAGTAACTGGATTAACGGGAGTGAGTCAAGTATCAGCAGGAGATGGACATACAGTAGCACTGATGGGTAATGGAACAGTATACGCATGGGGAGATAATTATAGTGGACAACTAGGAAATTCCACAAATGATGGAACAGAGAATGCAAACGCAGTGCCATTGCAAGTAACAGGTCTAACAGGAGTAAGTCAATTATCAGCAGGTTATAATCATACAATAGCATTAAAAAGTGATGGAACAGTATATGCATGGGGAAGTAATAGTTTTGGATGCTTAGGAGATAATACAACAACAAAAAAGGTTACTCCTACTAAAGTACATGGGGTAGGAAATGTAGATTTTTTAACAGGAGTAAGCCAAGTATCAGCAGGAGAAAATTATACAGTAGCATTAAAAAGTGACGGAACAGCTTATGCATGGGGATATAATATATATGGACAATTAGGGAACCATACAAATGTAAACTTAAATCCAAATTCAACGCCCTTGCAAATAACGGGATTAACAGAAGGATGTCAAGTATCAGCAGGAAAGTTTCATACAGTAGTATTAAAAATTGATGGTACATTAAGAGCATGTGGACATAACTTACATGGTCCGTTGGGAAATGCCTCAAATAGCGGTACAAACAATTCAAATCCTTCAACATTACAAGTATTAAAGGCGAGTGGCACTGCATTTTTAGCCATTGTAGATATTACACCACCAACAGCAGCAATTACTTATAGCATGGTAGGTCCATATAAGGCTGGAACCACTATAACAATAACAGTAACATTTGACGAACCAGTAGTTGTTAGTCCAGTACCACAACTCAGCATAAGTGGAGCTAATAATGTAACCAATACAAATATGACTAAAGTAAGTACAACTGAGTATACATATACTCATACTGTAGGAACAGGTAACGGGGGAGCGACAGTGGCCTTAGCTACAGCACAAGATGCAGAAGGAAATGTAGTTACAGCAGCCCCAACAAGCGGAGCGACATTTGAGGTAGACAATACAGCTCCAATAGTACCAACATTCACACCGAGCACTACAGACTGGACTAATCAAGATATAACAGTAACAATTAATTACCCAGAGGATTCTACAATACGTCAATATAAAGTAGGAGCTGCAAGCTGGCAAGCCTATACGGGCGTGTTAACAATAACAATAAATAGTACACTATATGCAAGATGTTATGATGCATCAGGCAACCTAAGTAACCAAAGCACTTTAAGTATAGTGAACATAGACAAAACGCCACCAAATGCACCAACAGTAGACCCAGGAACAGGAACATATAATGCAGCACAAACAGTAACTGTATCAAATACATCAGGAGACGTAGCACATACATACTACACCACAGACGGAACAGATCCAGATAACACTGATACAGAAGTACAAGGTGGAACGCTAATAGTGGACGGAAATAATGGAGACACGGTAACACTAAAGCTAGTAAGCTATGACGGAATAAATAAAGGGGCAATATCAATACCATATCTGTACACCTTCAACAAAACAGGGCCAATAATAACTGCTAATCCGATAGGTAGGACAAAATCACCAGACAATATAAATGTAAACATAACAATAACATCAGACAATCTAAACAACTGGCAATATCAATGGGATACAGATACAACCCTAGACGAAAACAACTGGGAAGAAGGAGATACAAACCCAAAAACAGTAGAACAAAATACAGATGGGACATGGTATCTACACGTAAGAGCCGAAGATGATGATGAAAATATAATAACACAAACCTACGGAACCTACAAAAAAGGAACAGTATCACCGAGTGATGGATACGCAGATGACACATATGCAGACGAAAAAAAATACTTCAAATACTACGTTGGTCTTGATGCAAACAATATAGGACGAGTAATGTTAGCAGCACCAAAAGATGTAGGAGGAGTAAAATAGATATTCACAAGAAATGATATACTAGACCCAGAAACACATAGGTTCAAAGTGGGTGGAGTTTATTATATAGATAGAGAAGGGAAGATACAGGAATACAATTAAATAGTCAATGTTATCCCCTCGCGAATAGCTAGGGGATTTTTACATGAAAAACTATTGTAGAAATAGTTGTACCAAAACTTTAGTAAAAGTATTGAAAAAATTAGGATAATATTATATACTAGTGTATAGTAATAAACTATAAGGGATGGTGCGTGGGATGAAAAAAATACCGTATGGGATAAGTAACTATAAAGAACTGAGAGATTTAGACATGTATTACATAGATAAGACGATGTATATAGAAAAACTAGAAAATAAAGACAGATATGTATTTTTTATACGACCAAGAAGATTTGGGAAAAGTCTGTTTTTAAATATGCTAGAGGCTTATTATGATATGAACGAGGAAAAAAACTTTGAAAAATACTTTGGGGATTTGTATGTAGGAAAAAACAGAACAGAACAGGCTAACAAATATATCGTGCTAAAGATAAGTTTTGCAAGTGTAATAACAGATTTAGGCAAGGATGAGCTAATAGAAAGCTTTGATAAAATAGTATCAAGTGCAGTGAATAAATGTATAATAAGATACAAACACATATTAGGAGAAGAATCGTTACCAGAAAACGAAAAAAGGGCTACATATGCATTAAATTATCTATCGAAAATAGTTGAGCTAAAAAATAAAAAAATAATATTACTAATAGACGAATATGATAACTTCGCAAACAACATAATGAGAGGAAAAAAGGATATTTACGATGAGCTAGTGCACGAAGGAGGATATGTAAGAACATTTTATAAGGAAATAAAAGAAGGAACAAGTGACGGAGCAATAACAAGAACATTTATAACAGGGGTAAGCCCAGTGATGTTAGATGATGTAACAAGTGGAGCAAATATATTCACTGTAATAGCAAACGATGAAGACCTAAACGGAATACTTGGGTTTAATGACCATGAAATAAGACAAATAGTAGACTACTACAGGATAGGAGAAATAGTAGAAAAAGAAGAATTACTTAAAATATTAAAAACCTATTGCAATGGATACAAATTTAATGAGAACGTATCAGAGACAGTATATAATACAGATATGGTACTATACATATTAAACAATATAATACAGAAAAAAGAGTATCCTAAAAAACTAATAGACGAAAACGTAAAAACAGACTATACAAGACTAAGAAACATAGCAGAAAACTTTATAACAAAGGAAGAAATGCTACAGTTAATCGAAGGTGGGGAAGTAGGACCAATAGAAATAAAAGAAAGATTTAACCTAGAAAGTCTATATAAAAAAGAAGAAAAGTATACAAATATAAGGTCGTTGCTATACTATCTGGGGATGTTAACAATAAAAAGGCAGGAAAGTAACAAAGTAATGCTTGGAATACCAAACTATGCAGTAAAAGCCTTATACTGGGAGTACATGGAGAAAGCATATGAGGTAGAAGCCAGTGCAAGATATGACGAACTAGCAGCGGCGATGGAAGATATGAGAAAAACTGGCAAGGTAGAGCACATAATGGAAATATATGAGAGAGTAATAAAAAGACTATCAAACAGAGATCTAAGACACTTCAATGAAACAAGCTGCAAAAGCATATTTATAACACTAGTCTATACAGATGGAATATACCTAATAGAAAGTGAAAAAGAAGCAAACGGAGGCTACACAGACTTATACATAAAAGAAGGCGTGTTATACAAGGAAGCTGTGAATTATAGGTACATGATAGAGTTTAAGCACATAAAAGAGAAAGAACTTAGGGAAGTTGAAAGTGGAGAGTTGAAAGTGGAGAGTGAAAAACAGCAAGTTTTGGATAGCAATAGGGAACTTGTAGATAAAAAGAAGGAAGAAGCAAGGGCACAGCTATATAGATATATGGAGGAGCATAACGTACAAGAGGATAGTGAGAAGGAGCTTAAGAAATATATAGTGATAATACTTGGAAAGAAGTATGTGGAGTATGAGGAGATTAGATAGGCTGACAAGCCAACTTTACCAAACCTGAAACGTGACATAGGAATTTAAACCGACATACCAATAAAATAGTTAGATTTACGAATTATATTATCCAGAAACAAAGAAAAAATTGCAAATTAAATTATCTATCTATATTAATAATGTATAATATAAATAATAAAAATTGGAAACGGAGAGTGAAGCGGATGAAAGAATTTAATATTACAACAACTTGTATACCAGAAAAACATTATATGGTAGACACAAGTGGGAAGATAGATAAGATAATAAAAAATTTAGTAGATAAAGGGAAATACTTCACAATAAACAGAGCAAGACAATTCGGGAAAACAACGACTATGTTCAGGCTTATGAATA
>Ga0209000_1000634_pt1 | contig 30388 bp, 55 predicted proteins | sample RifGroD2_FD_183998 | JGI IMG/M metagenome (GOLD analysis project Ga0209000, IMG submission 183998) | Groundwater microbial communities from Rifle, Colorado, USA - Groundwater D2 (SPAdes) (version 2) | ecosystem: Environmental > Aquatic > Deep subsurface > Groundwater | place: Rifle, Colorado... | reverse complement strand
AAATATATTGTCCCAACTACCCGACATGGGGTATGAGAAGCATACAGTGAACGATCATTATATGAGGAGTATTGCTATTGAGAAAAGTAAAATAGAAGAAAACACATTTCCTGGGTTCTGGTGGAAAACTGGATTACAGGTAAAATATTTGTATGAAGATTTCAATGAAAAACACCGTGCAGGTGCATCTGTTGTATATGTTCAACATGGCGGATCTCCGATATTTATACAAGAATATACACATATTCGTCTGTATAGAAGTATATTTATAGATATTAATTGTAGGAATTCTAACTATATAGTTGGATTAGGTTCTGGAGCACGTATTAATAATGTTTTTGTAGAATCTATTAGAACAAGTAGGGAAGGGGATATTGAAACTATTACTTTACCGGACGGTAATAATTTAATTATAGATTATTCAAGAAGAAACGCATACGGGGAGTATTATGCCCGTATTGCAAAATAATTAACATTTTAAGGCCAATTATACGGCCTTATTTTTATTTATAGATAAAATATACTTGACATTTATAATAACATTCTGTATACTATTAATTAATAACATAACATTTAAAGGAGTGGAGCGAATGTTAGCACAGGAAATTAAATCTCTATTAAGTGAAAAGGTATTAAAACAAATTGAGGACAAATCAATTCAAAATATTATTAGAGGAATTATATTTAACTCTGGTAATAAAATTGACTGGGACGATGCATTATATAGAGTTTATAAGAATATGCCAGAATTAATAATGGAGGAGGAGGCGTAACGATGAATAAAATAACATTTAAACAAAGTTATAAATATCTTCCTATTGAAATTAAAAAATATATTAAAGATAGTTATATTTTAGATCATGCAGTTTATTCTGTAGAATGGAAAAATGAAACACAATTAAGAGAATTAATTAATCTATGTAAAAAATACAATGTTAACTATGAAGTAAATTAAGGCCACTATTGGTCTTTTTCTTTTTGCTCAAACATGAAATAAAACTTTACTTTTATATTGATTATTATATGATGATATTCTAATAAACAATATATGTAAAAATAAAATGTATTAACAGCGTTACGGATTCCCTTGTATTTATATTTAGATTGTGCTATAATGTTTATAGTAAGCTATACATATTTTTAAGGAGTTGATTCAATGAATTTAACAGATGCACAATGGAATAATTTATTTCATGAATATGAGCAACAAGGAAAAACAAAGTCCAATTCCATGAGCGAACAATACTTTTACTTAGGAGAAATTGACTGCCCAGGGGAAATGTTATCCGACATTCATGTAAAGTATTCAGATATTCAAAATATTGGAAAAACTAATTGGTTGAAATCAACTGTAACAGGTAAATATTTACACGTTAATGATTGCACCCTTGATAATTTATATGATGCTGGGAAAATTATTGAAGGTGATTGCTATTCTGATAATTATGATTCTAAATATCAAAAATACTGCTCATTGTCAAAAGAAGAACAAATTTTATACCGTGTAAATAACCAAGGTGTAGCTGAACAATTAGCGAAACAACTTGTTTATGATGAATTTGGTTATATATGGAAATATTCAATTGAATACAAAATAACCGAAAAAATAGTAAATACTTTTGATAATTCAATTAAAGAACGAGTATATGAATGTAATATTGATGCTGATACAGTCAAAGAAGCAAATGAAAAATTGACTTCAGAATTAAGAAAAGAAGGAGAAACAATTTGTACATTTGTTAAATATCCAGAAGGGTATAAACCATCTATTGGAGAAATGTTAACAGGTGGTAAACTTCCAAGATATAAGGAATATATTCTTTCTATATCTGTAGAATTATTAAAAATTAATAATAACACTAATTAATAGAGTCTGAGGACTCTTTTTTCTTTTTGCTTAATACAATTAACACTTTACAAATATAATATTATTGTGCTATAATAGGTTAACGAATTATACAGGAGGTGTGGAGTAAATGACATTACCAAAAGGAACAAAATTAAAATATGAATTTGAAGGAGATACCGACACATTTACTATAGTTGGAACCAGGAATTTAAGAGGTAAATATTTATATATTTTCACTGATAGTAAGAACAAAAAGCAAACACTTTCAAGAGATTCTATTTTGGAAGGTTTGCAGAATGGAATATTAAAAGTAGTATAATAGGTATAGTAAGTTATTCGGTAAATACTGAGGAGGTTAGAGTGAATGAAAAAATTTTTCTTTGTTGTTGAAGGTGATAATGAGGAAGATTTACACACATTTAATATATTTGCTAATACATACGAACAAGCAAGGGGAAAAGCATTTAAAGAATACTTTAGAAAAACAGGTAAAAAGGCTACTGGTATTTGTGGATCTATTGAAATATAACATTAGCAAACTGGTATTTGGATTAAAAAATATTAGGAGGACTAAAACATGAATAAAGAATTAAGAGAGCACATTAAAGAGGAAAATAAATATAGTGATTTATTAAAAAGCAACCCAAAATACAGATTACAAGGCTGTACAGCAGACTTTAAAAAGGTTGTTGTTGGAATTATAAAAGGTGATCCAAGCGAATATAACCAAGGTAGAGATCATTTTGATTTTAAATATTTTGATTCATTGAAAGATGCATATATACAATTAGAAAATGAAAAAATAAATTGAGAGCCTTCGGGCTTTTTTGACTATAAAAATAATTCTTGACATTATTATATTTATAGTTTATTATAGTAAGTGTAGATAGCAAATACATATTTTTGAGGAGGGTTTTATTATGATAAAAGTTGAAAAGGGAATTGTAAAAAATCATATTTTCAAACCAACCAATAAAAATCCTGATCATGTTCGCATAACTGGAGACAATACTTCTATCTATAGAATAATCCCAATAGGCAATATTGAAGACATTGAATCATGGAAGGAATATATAAGTAAACAACCCTATAAAATGACAAATTTATGCAAACTTAAAGGAGGTATTTTATAAATGAATGAATTAAGAATTAAGGAATTAAACAATAATATTAACACTCAGGAAGGTAAAATATATTTTGATGAATCTTGTGGCCACACTAGCGAATTATTAAATAGCTTATATAAACAGGGATATAAAACTGGTAAAGATGATATACTTTTTGTTTTAAAAGATAAAAATGGTGAAGTAATTAAGTTTTCTCATTGCTGGACTGGTTTACTTCTTCATATTGCTAAATCATATGAGCGAAATATAGATTATTTTAAACAGGATTAAACATCCTGTTTTTTATTTTCTTGCTTGACAGTTAAACAGAAGTATATTATAATTATATCTAAGCAGTATAATACATATTGAAGGAGCGGCGAATAAAAATGAAATGTGAAGCTGTAACCTGCAAGCATAATAAATTAGAGAATTCTTTATATGGTTATTGCCAAAAACAATATCCTAGACTAGAAACCATACAAGACCCAGTAATATATGAGGAAACAACAGGTAAATGCTTAGATTACCAGAAAAGAAAACCAAAAGGCGAATACTTTGTAGACTATGACGAGGAAACAGAATCTTACTGTGTATTCCATACGGACATTAAACAGGGGATTGCTTTTAGTAGCTGGGCAAGTCCACAACAAGCAGAAAAGGACGCAGAGGAACGGAATAATAGAAAGGAAGTGGAATAATGCAAAATCCTATTTATAAAGTTATTGAGGCAGAAAATAAAAGATTAACAAAACAGGCTAAAAAGTGTGATGAGTGCGAAGAAAAAGAAACCTGTACAGAATATCATGAAGGGTGGATATGTACAGAAGATGAATAGGAATACATACTAACAGGAGTTAAGCTCCTGTTTTTTTCTCACACTTGACAACCTAAAAGAATAGTATTATAATTATACTTAACACCACATATTAAAAGGAGGTTTTACTTATGTTAGATAATAGAGATTTAAAAAGAGTGTTTAAAAAGGCTGAAGAACTAAAAGAATTTAATACTAAAAATTTTGGTGATTTAACGGTGTCAGAATTAAACCATTATTTCAATAAGGCCGAAGTATTAATTGACTATATATTTTGCTTTAAAGAAGGTTTGGAGATGGAAGAGCAGGAACAAAGCACAATACAAAAAGGTTATTATTACGCTGAGTATGACGAAAATTCAGTAAGTTATTGTGTATTTCATACAGATTTAAACTCTGGTCGTGCATATAGTAGTTATACAAGTATGCAAGAAGCTAAAAGAGATGCACAAGATAGAAATTTAAACAGGAATTTTAATCAAACAGGAGTCTAAAAACTCCTGTTTGATTATTTTGTTTTATGTGTTTTGGGTATTGCAATTTAATCAAAACTATAATATAATAAGTATCAAATAAATAAATAAGTATCAAATAAATAAATACATAATCTTTAAGGAGGCCGAACAATGTTATTAGTAGCAAATAAAAAGAATTTAAAGCAATACGCAAAAGAACTTTTAGACAATGAGTACAGTGAGCAGAAGGAGAAGGAATTAATTGAAGTATGCACAAAGAAAACTATAGAAGACTACCATTCAAGAGGTGTTCATATCTCTTTTGCTATTCGTGACTGGTTAGAAGATATTAACAAAATATTATGTACCTTTGGCGTTGAATCCGGTTATCCTGAATATGAAGATCTACAATACTGTAATACAGGTGACACATACGCATTAACTATATTGTATTATAAAGGTAAATTAAGAATAGGAGATTGGGGAACAATTGCAGAAAGTAATAATTAACCTACTAATTAAAGTAGGTTTTTCTTTTGTTTGATGGTGTTGACTTGTTAACAGAAGTATATTATAATTACAATTATAAATAGCACATAACAAATCTAATGGAGGCCGATAAAATGAATAAATACATTATTATGTATGATGCTAGTAAATCAATTTTCAGTGATTACCAAACAATAGAAGGTAAAACCCCAAAAGATGCACTTAAAAAGCATTTTAACAAGGATTTTGAAAGATTAACAGATGAGGAAGGTAGATTCGCTACAATAATATTGGTTAAAGGTGAATTAAGAGGAAAAACAATTTATTACCCAAGAAAGAAGTGTCAAAGGTTATGTTTTAAAGAATGTAGTTGACAAAGTAAGAGAAGTATAATATAATTGTAAATATCAAATACATAATATCTGAGGAGGTTTTACTTAATGACAAACAAAGAACAATTTATTAAATTTGCTGAAAATTCATTGAAACATAAGGAAATATCTTTAAATGATCAAATTAACGGAATGGTTAATAGGTTAGAATCACTTTTAAAAGAAGTAAAAAATATCGCTGAAAGTGATTTTTACAACTTATCAGATAAGGCAGGAAGGATATTACACGAAACACAATATGCAGTAGTAAATTTAAATATTGATGGAATTATAAGAACTGTGGCAGAATATCAAGCAGCAGAAGCAAGAATGGAAACTATAAAAGAATTAGAGAGCGAAGAATAAGGCCGGAGAAATCCGGTTTTTATTTTTATCTCATTATCAGAATAAATGACAAGCTTTATCATGATTTATATTAAACAGAATTATAAAATAAATATCTTGACATGAAAACAAAACTATTATATAATAATGAGTAAGGGAATACATAATATAATTAATAGGAGGTATTTAAAAATGATAATGAATGAATGGAAAACATTTGCAAAGATAAGGTATATTATGAAAAAAGTTGACCATCCTTTAATGGTCGAATCATTCAATAAAATATGGGAAGGTTTTCAAAATTTAAAAATCAAACCTTCTACATTAAATAGTTCTTTTACTGCTCAAGATTATCTTAGAAAAGTATTACCACAAATTAAAAATCAAGCTGAATCATGTTTATATTATGGTTATAGTCCCAATAAAGGAACAACGAAAAAGCAGGAAATGGTAAATAAAAATAGTATACATATGATGGAAATTATGAAAGTGTTGGAAGAATATTAGACAGGGCATAAAACCCCTGTTTTTTATTTTAATTATTTAACTTTTGATATTGACAATATACAAATTATCGTATAGAATATAAATATAAATTCAGTACATAACAGGAGGTTTTAAATTATGTCAAACTATTATGATAAAAGAGAAGCTAAGGTAAATATTGCTCATGCATTAATGAATTTGGGCTGGAAGGTATACGGATATAAAAAAGATGAATCCGACAGTATGACAGATTATTATAGTCCTGCTTATTGGAATGGTATTGCAGAAAGAAACGGCTTTGTCTTAGTAGTAGACAATAATTATCCAAGTGAAGAACAGGAAATTAAAAAGTATAATTATACTAAAGTATCGTTTGCAGATAGAGAAAAAATCCAAAAACTTGAAGCAATGACACAAGCAAACGGAGCGACAGAAGGAGAGGAGCAAAACGCAAAAATATTAATTGAAAAAATTAAAAATAAAGAATCTGAAGGTATAGCTGAGTTTGAAATTATCGGTAAAATACCTGCTTATATGGCTAATCCTGGTAAATGTATTTGGCATATAGAAAAAGATGGTAAAATCTATGATAAGGGAAACGCATTAACAAAATTCGCAAATATTCCTGCTAGTTATGAATATGATTTTGTTAAAATGGAATTTAAACAAGGTTATGACAAGTGGTTTGGTGGTGAAAAGAAAGTTTTAACAGATGAACAATTAAAGGCCACAAATGATTTTAAAGCCTTAATTTTACGTTTTGAACGTGTTGTTAATAATATGTCTGGTATGGGTGATGGCACAGAAGAAACAGAAAAAGCAGGACTAGAACAGCAAGCAAAAGAAGGTTATGAATTAGTAACAATTATGGAAACAAAAACTAAATTAAAAATGGTTGAAATAGATAGAAAAAATATACAAGTTGGTGACTATTTAGGATTTACTTATCATGGCGGTTATTGGAAAGTAATAGATGAACATATGCAAAAAGGAACATGGAAAGGCGTACAAATGGAGAAAAAAGCCTTTACATATGAAATAATCGGTAAAGAATCAAGAGGTTACAAACCTTTAAAAAATGCCAAAAGATATTATGATTATGAAGAAAAAATGATAAAAGGTGTAAAAGATGGAAAAATAAAAATATATGAGTTAAAAGAAATTGAAGTGACTGAAGAAGTTGAAAAATGGGTAAAAATTGATAAGTCTAAAACAACATATAACAAAACAGAAAAACAAGAACAATCAACAACAGAAACAACCAGAACAGAAGTAGTTAATAGTATTATTTCAGATTATGAATTGACTATAACTGCCGATGTGGACACAAGAGACAATTCTCCTTTGTGGGTTGTGAAAGTTGTTAATAAACTGAATAAGGTAGAGTACAAAAATGTAGCTGAACAATTCAGAGAATTAAAAGGACATTATAGTAAATTTAAACATGGATTTATATTCAAGTATGATCCTACAGAAATATTAAAAGGACAATCTGAGAAAGTACAGAAACAAGAAGAACCAGAACAGACAACCAAAGAAACAACCAGAACACCAGAACAGGAGACAGCCGATCAAATTGCTGATATTTCTGTTAATATTATAACTGAATTAGGTATTGACGGATCAACTATTCCTAATAATGAAGAATACAAAGAAAGACTATTTAACAATATTAAAAATAATAACATAATTTTAACTGATACAATAATCAATTGCTTAAAATCTGAAGAAAGTTATAACAATTTAACAGATATATTACAATTAATACAAGCAGGTTATTATCGTCCTATTAAAGACGGTTTTATATATGATTGTCATTTTAAATCTTGGAATTTACCCATGTCTGAGATTCAAGAAGCAATAGCATTAATGAATATTTCTTTTATTGATATGGGTAATAAAATAGGTTTTGAAGGTTTGACAGCAGAACAGACTAGGCAGGTTAGAAATATATCAGACATTAACGGATCAATATTATTTATAGATAATGAGCAAATAGAAGTTGTTAAGACCAATAACAGCGACATGGAAATAGAACAACAAGGAAATGAGCAACCAGAAATAAAAACTAATGAGGAAGAAATAGATAATTCTTTTGATGATATATTAAGTAAATTTGATGATATAGAAATTAACAATAACAGCCGTATTTCTGCCGATGATGAAGAATTTTGCAAAGGTGAAGAAAAGGAATATAAGGAATTTATTGAATTCTCAAATAGTTATATTCAATATTTAGAAGATAATAAGTTTAAAAATGCATTATATAATAGTCAATGTTTAATTAATGAAATGGAAACACAAAGGCAAAACAAAATGGGTGTATTTGTTAATTCTATAGTAAATTATTTTGGGAAAAAATACAAAGTAACATTAACAAGTGAAATAATTTGTAAAAAATATTCTATTGAAATTGACTATAACACTATTGTCTCAGAAGTTATTGAGCAATTGGGAGGTTATAATTTCATAGATAAAGCTGAGAAAGAAATTAAAGATGAATTTAAAAAAGTTATTAATAGAAATAAAATCACTATAAAAAATAATAAAATATCTATTGAAAACTTTTTTCAAATTGATTCATTTGATGTTGAATATAAATCATATTCAGTAAGTTATTACAGTGATAGAGACTTCCATAAACTTTTTAAAGCAATGTCACATTTTTTATATGGGAGTAACGAAAGTTATTTTAGTAATCTATATGATACAATAACCCAAAAGAAAAATGATGATGTATTTAGAATTCATGAAATAGCAAACAATGGAATTAAAACATTAAAGTTATTTAAAAATGGAAGGATAGATTTAGAATTTAGTAATTCTGAGTATGCAAGAAAATTTGTAAAAGAATATTGTGGATATATGGGTAAAGTGGCATAGTTGTATAACAGCGAACATTAAATCAAACTAAAATAAAAATTGGAGGTTATAAACATGTTAGATATATTAAATAAGTTTGACAATATCAAAATTGAAAATACAAATAGGATAGACGAGGAAGACAGAAAATTTTGTGAAAAATTTAATAAAATTTATGCTGATACTTTAACATGCTATAAAAACACATTAGATAGTTTAATATTACTATATAACAGTCAGATTGGATTGGTAAAAGATAGTTATCAATTAAGTGTTTCAATTTATAGTGGAGGATATGATGATATTAGCATAAATGGAGTTATATATAGTATTATTAAATTAAAAGAAAGATTTATCAGTCAAATATGCTATCATTTTTCTAAGAAATATAATGTTACAATTAATAATAATAAAATTTATGATAAATATAAGGATAAAGAAATAGAATACAGTAAAAGAGAAAACAAAGACAAAACATTAAACACAGAACAGATTATATATAATTATCTTGACTATAACATTATACTTGATGAAATTATTATCCAACTTAACGGTTTTAGTTTTAGAGAAAAAGCTATTGACGAAATGAAACAAAAAGCAAGAATGCCATTAAGTTATTATTCATATAGGAAATACTGGAATTATGAAGTAAAGAATAAAACAATTAAATTCAAGGTTAATATAAATGATGTTCTTCCAGCATTATACTTTTATGATAACAATGAAACAAATTTAATTGATTGTTTTACACATAATAGAATTGATGATTATAAAAGTTATAACAATGGCAATACAGATATTAAATTTATTAATGCTCAGTATGCTTTAGAATTTGCTAAAAAATATTTAGGTTATATTGAGATGACGGAAGAAGAAAAAGAGATTTACAAAAAGAAATGCAGTTAATTAATAATCGAAGAGGTGTAAATTATGAAATACCCAATTAAGAATATAAATATACCACAGAACAAAAGAAAAGAAATTAATAATAAGTGTTTATATGTGGTCGAGAATAATTTAAATGTATTATCTCAGACAGATATTTTTAATGCTTATAGTGGTGATGGTGGTTTGCATGGATTAGAATTTAATGACTATAATAATTTCCATTCTTACACCAAAGCGAAGCAAGAGGTAGAACAAGGCCAATTTTTCAGTCCTCATGTAATATGTAAATTTATGGTAGATTGTATTAAACCTTCTAAAATGGACTTAATAATCGATCTTACAGCAGGTATGGGAAATTTTGCTAATTATCTACCAGTAGAAGAAAATATATACCTTAACGAATTAGATATTAAAGCGGTTAAAATTGCTAAATATCTATATCCAAAAGCTAACATAACAGCCGATGATATTAGACACTTCAATACTGATATAAAATTTGATATAGTTTTCGGAAATCCTCCATATAATCTTAAATGGGAATTAGGTAAAGACGAATACCTATCACAATTATATTATTGTATTAAATCAAGTCAAATACTTAAACCTGGCGGTTTAATGGTTTTAATTGTTCCTAATTCATTTCTAAAAGATGATTTTTCAGATAGTGGAATGATAAAAGAAATAAATAAACATTTTAATTTTATTTGTCAATTTGATCTTCCTGCTGATAGTTTTAAGCATGTCGGAATTAATTATTTTGAAACTAAAATAATGATTTTTCAGAAGAAAAGCGAACACTTAGAAAATAAGCAATACAATATAAGTAAAATAGCAATAACAGATATAACAGAACAACAAGCAGATACTATCTATAATACATATGTTAAACCAGTACAAGAACAGAAGGAGAGAATTAAAAGTAAATTATTCTTTGAAAATCTCCATTCATCAGATACCATAGAAAATCAGGAATTTGCTTTTAAAGTTAAGAAATTACTTTATGATATTAAACGAAATCCTAAAGTCAATAACAGTTATGGCAAGTGCTATGAATATGTAAATAAATACTATATACAGAAAATTCCAGAAGGTATGAAGTGGCAGGAATGGGAAAAAATAAAAATAACAAAAAATAAGGTTATCGGATATTTAACTAGAGCATTGAAGAAACAAAATGAAGTTGAGCAAGATAAAATTATATTGGTTAAGACAAATTACGGTTTAAAGTTAAAAGGTTATTCTAGAAAAAATAAATTGTATTTGTCAAAGTTAGATAATACCAAAGAGATGTCTTTTAATGATATGATATTACAAGGTAATTATCCTTTTTCGGATAAAACTTATTACAAGTTAGTAGAGAATAAAAAACAAGCATATTTAAAACAATCACAATTATTTAATGATATGACTGAAGATGATAATATTAAACTATTTCTTGATGATTTAGTTATTACTGACCATGACAACGGAGAGGAAATTAGATTAAATGATATCCAGAAATTAGATACCAATAAAATAATTCAAAAGAAATATGGATTTTTACAATGGTCACAAGGATCGGGCAAATCGCTTGCAGGAATTGCTGATTCTTTGCATAGACTTAAAAATACTAATATTAGAAATATATTTATAGTAAGTACAGCAATAGCAATTAATAATACATGGGACGTAATACTTGCAAATTATAAATATGATTATATTAGGATTAATAACTTATCTGACATAGATAATATACAACATGGTCAAATGGTTTTGATTACTTTGAATATGCTTTGTAAATATCAAAAGCAAATTAAGAAGTATATTAAAAAACAATCTCAAAAGGTTATGTTAATATTAGATGAATCAGATTCTATTAGTAGTCCTAATTCAAAACGTACAAAGGCAGTATTAGACTGTTTCAGACGAGTTAAATACAAAACCCTTATGACAGGTACTAGCACACGTAATAATATATCTGAAGTGGCTACACAACTTGAATTATTATATAATAATTCTATTAATATGTTAAGTGAATCTAAATACATTTACCAAGAAGATAAAAAGACAAAAGAGTTGCAAGAGAAATTAAATGATAGATATATGAAACCTATTCCAGCATACCATAAAGGATATAAGTTATTTTCAGAATCTCATTTGCCTGAGAAAATTACAATATTTGGAATAGGGCAAAGAACACAGGATATTTATAATGCTGATATATTAAAAATATTAATAGACAAAACGATAATCACTAAAACATTTGAGGAGGTGACAGGACGAAAACTATATGAAATTATTCAAGAAACTTGCTATTTTAATGAAGCAGAAAGAGAATTATATAGAAAAGTCATTGAAGAATTTTATGAAATGAAATATCTTTTTAATAGTACGGGCAATTTAAGGAAAGACAGGATGTTAGAAATACTTAATCAGTTAATATTGATGTTAAAAGTATGTGTTATTCCGAATAATTTTAAAGAATATAAAAGCACACAGCAACCTAATAAAATTAAGAAATTATTATCAATGTTGAAAAAGTTTGATAATGAAAAAGTTGCTATAGGATGCAGACATATAAAAACAGTTGAAATTTATGCCAATGCTATTAGACAACAATTCCCTGGAAGACCCGTATTTATTATTACTGGTGACAAAGTAAGTTTAAATAAACGTAAAGAGATAGTAAAGCAAATACAAAATACAGCTAATGGAATACTAATATCAACGCAACAAAGTCTTTCTAGTAGTATGAATATAGGATTTATTAATAAAGTAATAATACCTGAATTATTTTATAATGATAGTGCAATGTCTCAATACTATTTTAGATTTATTCGTTATACTTCTACAGAGTGGAAACAAGTTTATTTTTTAACATATGAAAATAGTATTGAAAGTAATTTGTTAACTTTAATACTTGCAAAAGAAAAGTTAAATCTTTTTATGAAAAATCAGAATATCGAAGATGATGAATTATATGAGAAATATGGAGTTGATTTTAATTTACTTGATATGTTAATGAGTAAAGAAAAAGATTCTGAGGGTAAAGTTAGAATAAGATGGGGAGAACAACAAATAATTTAAAAATCTAATAGGGTAGTGTATAATTAATATATTACCCTATTTTAGAAGGAGAAACCATGAATCAAGTAGAATTAATACAATTAATAGAACAATGGCAACAGACTAATCCTGCTATCTACAAAGCTAATATAAAGGCTATATGCGATAATAAAGGGATTAAACCAAAGCAGATAGAAGAACATTTAAAAGTACCTTATAATTCAGCTAGGAGCTACACAAACGCAGCACATACAGCTAGGATTGAATTTTTAACTGCTTTGAAATTAGCTGAATTATTGGGAGTAAAAGTTGAAAAATTTTTAGAAAGAAATTGAAAATGTATATTGACAGTATACTATAAGTGTGGTAAACTAAATATAGTAAATTAATTATATTAGTATTCTAAAGGAGTTGAGCAAATGAAAAATTTAAAAGTTTACTCAGTAACTTATTATGAAAATGGTAAAGAAAAAGAAGTAAAATGCTTTGAGAAAGCAAAGAATCAATTAGAGAGTATTTTGAAGTCAAAAGGTATTTCTTTCAATACAAGTTTTCTAGGAATGGAATAAAAGATCATAACAAAACAAAAGTTTCATAATAAATTGAAAAAGGAGGAATTAATGTGTTGAATCCTATTGATACTTATAGGGGAGGACAAAAAGAAAAGTTACAACAAGAACTTCAGTCTATAACAATAGAAGAGATGCAAAATATTATTAAAAAGTATATGCCAGATAGAAGTAGGAAAATGTACAGGTGTAAAAATCCTCAAATAATAATCGAATATATTTGCAATAGAGCCGAAAGTTTAGCAACAAAAGGTGATGTATTTTACAGTTAATATGTTTTGTATCTATCTTACAATAACAATTCTTAAAAATTCAGTAAGATAGAATAGAGAACATAATAACTCTTAAAAAGGATGTGAATAAAGTAAAAATCTTACTTGCTAGATTAATCCAAAATTCAAAACTAGATATTACAAAAGATTTTGCTTGGAATGGTCAGCCGATAACATTGCAAAATATTCAAGAAGCCATTCAAAACAATATAAAAGGCACTTCTGATCCTTTTGGAGATTTAACTTGGTATCAACCTAAAAGTATACAAAATAATGAATATCATATCAGCAGAGTAATATATTTTATTGAACATCCTCATGAAATAAAAGATATAGAAATAGAAGAACAATACTGGCACGATAAATATTCACATTGGACATATCCTAATAGTTCAGTAATTGATGGAAATCATAGATTATTAGCAACTATATATTTAAATTTAAAAGAAATAGACATTGCATATATGGGTATTAGAGAAGACATTTTAAATTATTTAACAGGTGTAACAGATATAGAACCAACAGAAATAATTTAATAAAATAAGGTTTTTATCACGAAATTATTAAAGGAGGATATGAATAATGTTTTATGATACACAAGGAAATTTAAGATTATCTAATAGAGAGTTTGTAAATTTACAAAGACCAATGGAAGAAATTGAGGAAGATATTAAATTACTAGAAAGTCATGGATACCTAGCAACAGATCAATTTTATTATGATATTATGTATGAGAATCCAAATATGGGCAATAAAGAAAATATTTTAAGAAAACATGAAAAACATAAAAGTATGTGTGAAAAATATTGGGCAGAACATCCAGTGTTTAATTAAAACTAAATTAAAGGAGGAATACATAATGAATTTTCAAAGAATACTTGAATCTCTAAGAGGATTTAGTGTTATAATTAAAATGTATCAATATGAAGAAAAAATTTTATTTCAAGGAGAAGTAAAAGATATCCCATATAATTTAAAAAATGAAAAATGGTTAGTGGCAGAAGTAAAATTAATAGATATATGTAATTATAATTCTGGTTATGTTTTGACCGTATATTAATATAAAAAGGAGGAATTAACATGAAATATTCACAAATTCCACAATTAACTTCGGTAGGTAGTTATCAAATTAATATTTGCTTGTGTGAAGTTATAGATACTATCAATAATTGGACGAATAAACATGGCTTAGAATTAAATCCTGATTTCCAACGTGGTCATGTGTGGAATGAGGAACAACAAATTTCTTTTATTGAATTCCTACTCAGAGGTGGTAAATCAGCAAAGGTAATTTACTTTAATCATCCTGGTTGGATGGACGATTGGAAAGGTAATATGGTTTGTGTTGATGGTTTACAAAGATTAACCGCTTGTATGAGATTTTTAAATAATGAAATTCCTGCATTCGGATGTTATTATAAAGAATTTGAAGGATTTATGCCACTTGATATTGATTTACTATTTAATGTTAATAACCTTAAAACCAGAGCCGAAGTATTAGTTTGGTACATTGAATTTAACACGGGTGGAACCGTTCATACTGAGAAAGAAATAAATAAAGTTAAAGAATTGCTTGAGAAAGAACAATAAAGTATTTTATCAAGGGTTTGTATAAATATCCGATCCCATAAACCCTTGATATTACTGACTTTATAATTTCCAATATTTGAATAAAAGTAAAATTTTGTTATGTTTTTTAAGTATGAAAATAAAAAACTGGAGGTTGATATTATGTCAATGACCAATGAAAGACTAAAGGAAATATTTCATACATTAGAATGTCAATGGGAAAATCTAGTATATGAAAAATATGGAATGCAATGTTGTAAAGAAAGTATTATGGAAGATTTAGGATTATCAGAAGATGAATATAAAGAATTATTTTATAATCAGAAATAAAACACTTGCATTTATTTTATCATTATGTTATAATATTTATAGTAAAGATAAACATTAAAGGAGAACTACACAATGGTTAAAAATAGAAGTGCTGAATTAGCTTTTAATAAGAAAGAAATAAACCCTGATTTATTGTAAAGATGACAAATATTATATACTTGCTATTGGTAAAACACCTAGAAGTAAATATCCTCAAGGTTTTCGAGTGACTTATTCAATGACTAAAGAACAGGCCGAGAAGGTAGTTAGAGAATATACTAAGGAATATAATCAAAAACATAAATAATAAAATAAGGAGGACTACACAATGATACCTAAAAATATATTAGATTATGCAAAAGGAGTTTCACAACTAAAGAAAGACACTGGAATTGATTTACTTAGTTTTGACTGGAGCGAACCAATGTTAGAAACTGAAAATGGTTGTGTATATTTCTTACTTTGGGATAAGGAAAATGAAGAATATGTGGTCTATCCAGAATCAAGGCAAGATAAAAATTGTGAGGAAACATATGGTAAAAAGAAGATGGAAGAAATAAAGGAAATAGATGATAGATATAAAACGCTTGAATCTTATTGCTGTAAATGTGGTTGTGAAGTTGATTTAAGAGAAGTTTGTTTAATCGAAGATACTGGAGAACCAATTTGTGATATTTGTAGATAATTCTACCTGAATAATTACTAACAATTAAGATTAACCTGTAGTATTAACTTAGTGGATTGGGCAAACACAAAAAAGTTAATACTATTAAAAATACCAAAACCCATTAGCATAAGTAATCCATGTATATCTCCTAAGTTTGTTATCTTTGCCTATTTGATTTGACATAAGTAGGCAAAGGTGATTTAATTAATGGAGAGGAAATATTAATTACTGGAGGTAATATCATGATGAAAAATACATACTGGAACAGCAATGGCAAACATCAACAGGAAATTGAAAAGTTAAATTTACTCATGCCGGATTTTGAATATACCGATAATCAATATATGAATTTATTCATAACAGTATCACATGTTTATTACAGAGTATATAATGACGGTGATTCAATCTTTGATTCTGAAGATAGAGTAGAAAAATATGTTAAACCATTTGAGAAAGAAATTGATTTTGTGGCATATAAAGATTATAAAGGCAAAGAACTTGAGCAATTGATTGACAGGGTTATTGAATTTATCAGAGATAAGGATTTAAATTATACTGAGTATGTTGTTTATGTTAATCATGGTACTAAGCAATTATCTATAGTTGAGAAGGAAGAATTCAGAAAATTAACAAGTGGAACTGCTGAGTATTTAAACGCTTGGGTTAATTCATTTGTTAGTATGAATTATAAATATTGTGGAGAAAGGAGATAAAAATCATAACAGACTAACAAAGAATTGAAACATTTGCCAAAGAACTATCAGAACTAAGCAATAAATATGGCATAACAATTCAATCTGTTGGCGGTGTAAGAATATTTGAGGAAGGTGAATTGTCGGAAGTAGAATATAGCAATGATAGCACAAATGGAGATTTGTTTCCGTATGTAAAATAGAAAGGAGTTATTAAATTATGACAGACAAAGAAAGATTAATTGATACTTTTGAAAAAATTGGTGTAGATTATTCTATCTATGATGAACGCAATTTTGATTTAGTGATTGTAATAAATGAATACCATGATTATGAAGATAAATCATTTTGGTTTAGATTTGATAAAGTAACAGGAGAATATATTGAGCAAATTTAAAACAACATAAAAGAATGACTTTATTTTAATATTAGGAGGAATTATAAACAATGAAATGTGAAGAATGTACTAATTCAACTCCTGGTTCATATGGTTTTATATTTTGTCTTAAATCTCAATTAAGAGAAGTCAAGGTAGAATGGAATGAGACTACACAAGAGTATGAATGTGATAAATTTAATCAAAAGTAAAAAAATGGAAAAGGAGAATCATAATGGAAACTAACTGTAATAGATGTGAGACTAGAAAGAAAGACTTTTTTGAAATGGATAAAAATGAATTGCTTGACGTTATTCATAAATTAAATGCAAAAATTTATGTTGCTTCAAAATTGCTTGAAATAGCAACAGAGAAAACTGATTTAAAAGAAGTTTGTTCTGTTATTGATGTATTAAAAGGAGAATTATAAAATGGCAGGATTATTAGTTATAGCATTCATAATAGTATTAAGTTATTTAAGTGAAGCAAAATAACAACCTAAAGGAATTAATTAATATGTTCATAGTAGAATTACGCTCAGGTGATAGTCAATTTTATAAATTCAACAATCATACTGATGCACAAGAATTTCTAAATAAAAACTATATGAATAATGGAATATTGCTTGAAGTTGTTGAATTTAGATATCATGGGAGTACTTATTATTATACTGTTAATAATAATGGTGATATTCAGTCGATATTACATGATGATTTTAGTTTTATATGTAAGTATGATAAGAGTATTATGACAGTATGTAAAGCATTAGAGGATTATTTTGTTAATTGGGTAATTCCGTATTAGAAATTTTTTTTGAAATCATATCTGTAAAACAGTTATAAATATCTTGACACAAAATTAATTCTGTGATATAATGTATTTAAGAAATCAAGGAATCAAAAAATATTAAAACTAAGGGAGGAATTAATATGTTTAAAGCAGGTAAATACTATGTTGGTGACTTATGTTATGTAGTAGATAAACATGAAGATTGGATGCAATTATTAAATGATACTGATTATTTCCGTAATGAAAATCAATCATATAAAGGTTATCCCATATTTGCTTCAAGTACGGCTCATGGTGACGGTAGATATTATGACCAATTTAATAGAGAATATGGTGTAGATGCAGGTATAATTGGTATTATGCCAGTTGAAGCAATTGAAAAAGAGGGTAAAGGTGGAAATGTAATTGAATTTAAAGAAGATTTTGATGTAGTAACTGCACATGGTATATTTTATATTGGGGATATTAAGATTGATACTTTTGGTTGGGGCGACGATGATGATGAGGAAGATGAAGAAGAATTTTGGAATGAGGATGATGAATAATGAATCTAGCTGATTATATTTCCTCAATTATTGAGCAACAAGGCCGGACAAAAGTTTGGGTAGCTGAACAGATAGATATGAAGTATAAAACATTTTTCGATAAGTTGACCAGAAATACTATTAAGGGTGATGAATTGTTGAAGATTGCAAAAGTATTGAATATTGATTTAGAGGAATTGAAAAAGAAAATTTGAGGAGGATGTTAAAATGCAAAGATACAATAAACTTTATTACCTTTTAGACTGTGCTATAATTGGGAGAGAAGGTTTTGAGCAACAAGCTAGGGAACTTGCTACTGAATTAAATATTAAAAATACTCCTTCACTTCATTATATGAAAAAAGTTGTAAGTAATATGTTACAAACCATTGAACCAATCAGGGTAAATAGTAATGGTATTATTTCACAGGCACAAAGAACATTCAATCATAAGTTCTATCATCTTGAACAGGTTGCTAAGAAATTAGGAAAATCTGTGTATCAAGTGAAAGAATTAATTAATTCTGGTAAACTTAATGCGGTTGATGTATCTGATATAGAAACAGAAAATTGTAAATATCGTGTGTTGGAAAGTGATTTAGAATTAAAAATATTAAAAGGAGAGAATAAAATGAAAAAATTTCAAATATGGGAATCTGATTTTAACCAAAATTCAGATCGTGGTGGTATGTTGATACTAGAATCAGAAATTTATAAAGTAGTAGATATGTATAATCAATCTTGTATGGTAATTAATGGTGTTAGTGTTGATTTAGCAGACATACTTACAGAAACAATTAAAACATTTAATGAAAAAATTAATGATGTCACTATTATGGAAGAATTCTTAACGGAACAAGGTGTTAAGTTTACAAGTATTGATTGGTTGCCAGATTTGCCAGTACATCAAGAATTACTTTATTTTGACACGTATAATCAACAATTTGATGATTTAGCATTATGTGATTATGTTGATGCTTATGATTGGCATGATGGTAGCAATCATAAAACTGAAACTGCACATGATTCTATTACTGTTACCAAAATTGTTACTGAAGATGTAAAGTATTTAGATTTAGATGAATGGGATCAACATAGTAATGGATTCTGCACAGGAGGTAGACAATTCTATCATGAAATAGTTTATCGTGTGATAGAATTAGATGGTAGCAAAGTAGACAATATGTATATGTTGTGTGAGTGGTCACAGTGGCAAGGTGATCATGAAACGGCGAAGATATTAACGCAGGATGAATTGGATGCACATTTAGAGGAAATAGGATATAGTATTGATTGATTTAGTCTGCTATTATTCTACTCATTTGATTTAATATAAGTGGGTAGAGATGGTAAGATTGGATAAATTAAAAAAAGGAGTGTTATACATGCATATAAAAGGTGAAAGTAAAATGGATATTGCCAAGCAAGTTAAAGAATTATATGACCAAGGATATAGATTTTATTCAACAAAAACAGGACATAAAGAGTACACTCCATTAACTGCATCTAAAAAGGCATGGGAAGGTAATATTGTTTATATACAACTTGGAGATACAAAGAGAGAAGAATTAACTGGAGAAATAATCTGGTAGAAAATATCAACACGAAAGAAAACTTTTGTGTTATTTTAAATACGTTGCAATTATATTATGATTGTGTTATAATAAATTAATTAAAAATATTTAAGGAGGAACCACAATGAGACTTAAAACAAAAGAACAATTAGTGGAAGAAGGATTTATTTATATTTCAACTAATATAGTAAATGATTTAGAAGTATGGGCAAGATTTACAGGTTATGAGGATTGTATTCAGTATATAAATTACAAAGATGGTGTTCGTATTGGAGAAATTCAAACAACTTCTTTTGGTAGATTAATTATTTTTGAACAAATGTATCATAAGATGATGCAATATCCAAAGGTTAATCAAAATGGTTATATAGAAAAAGTATCTGAAAAATGGCTTTCTGACTTAATTGGTAAATATTCATTGTCATAAAGAAACTTTTAGTAATAAGTTAAAACGTAATAATATTACAGGTGATGAATTGCTTAATATTGCTAAATTATTGAGCATTGATTTAGAAAAATTAAAAAATGAAATTTAGGAGGATATAAAATGAAAAACATAGTAAAAGGTATTACCGATAGCGATTTAATCATCATGTGCAATGAAATTTACGATTGGAAACATTCAGGCACTTTAAATCAAGAAGGGTTGTTTAGAAAGTTGTATGCTGAGTATGAAGCTAGTCAAAAACCTAGTATAGTTAATATCAGGTACTTAGAAGATGATTTATTAATGGAAGTACATGATAGATTTAAGAATGTAGTTAAACTTTTATTTGTTGCAAATGCAGGTTTGTATATTAGATAATATCAACTCGATCTTGGCGAGTATAAATAGACTTTAGGCCAAAAGCGTTCCTGTCTAAATGGCAGGAGGTAGTTAAAATTAAGGAGGAATTAATATGAATAACATTTTAACCACAGATAATATTTTTCGTGATAAGTTAAAGTTTTGGTATGGGAAACATTTAAGCAATAAGAAAGTTATGATTCTGCACACTGATAATGTTGAAGGAGAATTATGCACAGTAATATTTATCGTAAAAGAAGATACTAAAATTGAAATTATTAGAGTGTTTACAATTGGAGATCGTGTTGAATTATCAGTAGACTTGCAATGTGATATAAAATGTTTTGGTGCTATTAAGCAATTGATTCAATATGGTGGTAATTTTGATAAATTTGAAATTGAGGATGAATATGAATTTATTTAGACATAATTTATAATGTGATAAAAAGTTTCTTTTGTTAAAAAGTCATACTTTACAATTATATTAGTAGTGTGTTATAATGTATAAAAGGTTAAAATAATAAGGAGGAATACATAATGAAGAAGCATTATAAACAAGAAGGTTTATTTGATTTTTATATTTTTGATTTTGAAGAAAATGCTCGACAGTTTAAAAAAGAAAATAAAGATTATGATAATATTTATTATTCATGGAGTTGGAAAGCATGGGTTGCTAGTAAAACATCCAAGTAAGGTTAATACAAAAAATCAGTTTTATGTTGAAAATTTTCTTAAAAATTAAATAAATCTAGGAGGAATGTTATTATGGAGATTAATAAAGAATTACTTAATAGAGGACTTCCCAAGTGGCCTCAAATGATTGTAACAGGTAAGAAATTAACTGAAGGACAAGCATTAGAAATTATCAGAAGAACTGATTCATTTTTTAATTATCCAAGTGGTAATAATCACTCTTTTATTAAAAAAGCAGTAGAAATATTAGAATTCCCTTATGATAGAGATTTGTGGAAAATTAAAGATACAGAAGAGAGATTTAAAAAATATGAAGAATATAAAAATAAAAAAGAAGAATTCCATGATAAATGGGGAACAATTGAAACAGAATATGTTCATAATTCATGGATTAGTTGTGCATATATTGGTGGTACTCATGGTTGGTGTCATCCTGATGGGACAATTGGTTATAGTGATAATATAGGTAAATACCCAAGTGCTGAAGAAGTATATACTGAATGGTGTTTACTTGTTAAAGAATTTCCATTCATTGATGTAGGAGTGACTTTAATGGATGGAGAGTATTGTGAAGATAATATTTCTCCTGTTGTATCATTTAGAATTAAAAATGGTGAAGTTGAAGTTATTAATCCTGAAATTGAAGATGTTCACAAAGAGCATGAGAAAGTAGAAAATAGAGAGATAGATGAAGTAGTTATAGCAAAAAGATTAATGGATGATAGTTTTGAAAATGCTATACCTTTAGAAATATTAAAACAATGGCATGATAAAATATTTGGTGTAAATATAGATGATAATTATTATACAGATTGGCATAGATGTCCTATTACAGTAATCAAGCCTTTTAATTTAAAATAATACCCTTAATAAACCCTTTGTTTATAAGGGTTTTCAATTTCCAAAATCAGTATAAATCAGATATTTTGTGGCAATATTTTGGAAAACAAAAAACTCTAGGAAAGGTGTGTATGCCCAAAACCTAGAGTTTTTTGCTGTGGAAACAAACCACATAAAAATAATATTAGCAACTCTTATTATATATTAGAATATGTAATATGTCAAGTAAAAAATTAAATCAGGTATTGATTTATAGGATAATTATGTATGAAGGGATAGATATTACACTGGAACAATTATGGAAATTGTGCAATACTGTAGGCAAATGTAGTTATACATATGGTGACAATAAAGAACATTATACAGGTATAGGAAATGATGAAAATTGGATTATAATTATACCTTGTAATGTTAAAGATAATGAGGTTTTGGGACTTACACTTTATGTATTTAAAAAAGAAAAAAATATTCCTAAAACTTGTTTGATGCTCAATAAATCAAAACATATAAAATTTATTATAGAAAATATTAAAGAATGTAAATTAAAATGGTTGCCAAGTTGTAATAGTTTATCATATTATCTTGAAGATGAAAATGGTAAATGGATTGATGTTACTTTTATATAATATAAATACTCTTTAATACTTACCTATACAAAAGATAAGTATTTTTTATTTCTAAATTAGTATTAAGTCTTGCTTTATTTATTAAATTGTGTTATTATAAGAATATAAATATAAAATATTAGCGTAAAGGAGCGAGGTAAATGGGGATATTTCAAATTATAGGTGAGCATAATGAAAATTCACCTGAATACGGAACATACGATTTATGTGTAAATTTCGAAACAATTAAAAAATTCTCATATAAACCAACAGACGATGAATGTTATGCTGAAATAGATAAATGGTGGGAAAATGGAGAAGTTACATATCAAGTTTGGGAGAATCATAAATTTATTAGAGATGAAAAAATTAATCCTAAAGAAATAACTGAACTTATTATAGAGTATACAAAGAATTATGATAAACAAGGTAGTTTTAAAAGTTGGAAGAAGAATTACTATTTAGTTACTAATGAGCAAAAAATTAAAGTATGTGATGCTGATTTTGAAGTATTTAAGTATATGTTTAAAGGTAAATATCAAGCAAGTAAGAATATTGTAATTGAATATAAAGTAGGGAAAGAACGTAAGGCAGTTAATTGGAATTATAAAATAACTACAATAGGAGATGATAAATAAAATGGAATTTGAAATTAATAACGATGAAAACAATTATATATCAGAAAGGCAGATAGGAAATATAATACTAAGAGTAGAGAAAAAAGATCAAATAGAAAGTATATTAGTCAATAGTGGTATTAAAGACACTAAAAAGTGGGATATTCCAAAAGGTATGTCTAGTATAGTTTATACAATGATAATATTAAAGGCAATTCAATTGGGTGTAATGAGTTAACAAATAAAAATAAATGAAATTTAACTAATTATTTCTTTAAAAACCTATTGCATTATCATTTAAAGTGTGGTAATATAGTATTAATAGAATACAAAAATAAATAAAAAAAGGAGTTGCTGAAATGACATTATCTTTCACCTCTAAAAATAAGGATATAAAGTCAATTGTCGAACAAATACAAAAACAGTATATTGCTGTAGGTAGTTATTTGCAAAATATAATTATAAGTGAAAAAGAAGAAAATAGTAAAGTTAAAATAAGGGAATACATGTTGAGTCAAAGAAATTTTGTGTGGGAAAATTGGAGGAGTTCAAATCTTATACAAAGTTATTTGCTTAACATACCAGTACCAGAAGTAATAACATATAGAGTAGATGATAAAAGTCAGTATGTAAAAACTGTAGACGGATGCCAAAGATTAACTAGCACATACCTATTCGTAAACGATATGTTCAAATTAGACCTATCCAAATCAATATTTCCAACATTTGAAATTGAAGGTGAGCATTATTCATACATAGACTTGCAGGATAAAACCTTCTCTCAATTGCCTGAAATATTAAGAGATACTATTTTAAACTATGATTTAAGAATAACAACCATTAACAATTGTACTGAAGAACAAGCTGAGAAATTCTTTGTATCCATGAACGCAGGTGCTAAACCACTAAAACCCGCTGAAATTAGAATGGCAGCTATGGGTGGTAGCACACGTAAATTTATTGGTGAAACTTTACAATCTGATTGGGTATTACATTGCTTAACAGCAAAATCTGCCACTGGTAATATAGGTAGTGAAATTATTTCCCAAGCATTAACACTCATGCATAATAATGAAGCAGTTGAATTATCTAAGGAAAATATTGACAAAGTTATTTACTCCTTTAGAGATGCAGGAGTGTCAGAGAATCTAAGTAATAATATGATTGATATCTGCAATTATCTTAATGAAACAACATCAATATGGATCGAAAATAAAAAAGCAGAAGATGCAAAAAGAGAAAAAGGTAAGAAAGTTTCTAATTATTCTACTTACCGCTTCGGTTTTTTTAATAAAACTAACACAGTAATGTTGATAATGGCAGCCAATAAAGCCATTAAGAATAATGTACCTGTAGAAGAATTTGCTAAGTGGTCATTTAAATTCTTTGAAAATCCTAATCAGGATTATAAAGATGGAATGGTTGAAAAAGCTTATGAATTGCAAATGGTTGATATGAGGATGCTTGCAATTGATGCTGAGATTAGTAAGATGAGAAGAGAAGCACCTGTGGTAGTAAGGCAAACATTTGAAGATATTCAAGCAGTATTAGATGAATTCAAAGGTGAAGATGAACAGGAATTACAATCAGAATTAGAAGTTTACAATGATGATAAATTGCTTATACCAGAATTAACTTTAAACGATATACCTGATGTTGAATTGACCAATGAGGAAGCAAGTTAATAGGGAAGATTAATTCTTCCCTATTAATTAAACTATTTTAAACTATTAAAATAAAAATTAAAAGGAGATTTGATAATAATGGAAAATAATATTAAATCAAGTACAATGGAAAGAATTAATAAAGTTAACAAATTGAAGAAATATTTATTAGCAACTTTTCCAGAAGGTAAATTTTCGGCTAATACATATTCATTTAATAATGAAATAGGTGTTAAAGGACAAATTACACCTTATATGGAAATACTTATTAAAGAAGGATTTATTAAAAAAGTTAAAAATGCCATAAAAGGTAAAAATTATCAACCAGCAGAATATGAAATAATTGGCAATGATGAAACAAATAGTATTAATAGCATAATTAACACAAAAGAAAATATCAAAATAGAAAATGAAGATAATCAAATTAATATTGATATAAACAATTATATCGAAGATAAATTTAATAATATTCCTATAAAACTTTATAAAACAGAAAAGGGTTATGTTGTGCCTATATCTAATATTGTAATTGCTTTAAATGTAGATAGACAATTAATTCACCAATTGATTAGTAAAAATGAAGAAATATTTCAAAATTTTGTTGTCAATGTTACGTTGACCACTTCAAAAAGTGGAGAAAATACTTGTCTCACCAGGGATGGTGTAATCGGACTATTAATGAAAATATCATATAATAGATTAACACCGGACAAAAAGAAACTTGTACTTGAATTTCAAAAGTGGGCAATTGAAAAATTAGGACAACTTATGTCAACAGGTGAAGTTAAAATTTTAAATCAAGAACAAAATAATGTTAAAATAAATGTTGCACATACAGTAGGAATCTCTGAAGAAGATATTGAAAAAATGTTCGCAGATATTCAGAATACTATTGATAATAAATTAAAAGAAGTTAAATCGTTGATTGAAACAAAGAATGAGGAAATATTACTTGCTAAATCAGAAAGAGATGTAGCGATTGAAAGAGAGAAACAGGTATTAGCTAAAGTATCAGATATGGTAGATAAGAGGTTTGAAATTATGTTGCAGAAAATGGCTTAGAAGTGTGATATAATATAATTAAGGAGTTGGTATAATGAGTAATATAAATAATGATAACAATAACAATAACGATAATATCTATCAGCAAAATAGTTATGAGAATAGGGACGATTATTTAAAATGTCTAGCAGATGACTATGACTTGCCGTTAGAAATTGTTCATAATCTTGCTGATATGCTAGAAGGTGAGGAATTCGATGGACTAATAAATACTTTAGAAGATGCAAAAAGTATGTTTGAGGAATAGGGATATATTAATCCCTTACTCCTTAATCAAATAAAAGGAGTTGTTATAATGAACATTAAAGATACATACTTGGGATTTACTGATAACTTAAAACCTATGCAAAAAGCCAAAACAGAAAAGACACTAGACAATTCAATAAAATACAAAGGTAGTATAATAACCAACAAAGAATTTATACTTATTAAACTCCAAAAAGGTTTAACACCAGGAATTGAAGAAGATTACTCTTACTACAGTAGAAAATTGCAAGATTATACTAAACCTAAGACAGACTACAGATTAAAAGATCAAGATAGTAGTTTTTATCATATCACTAAAACTGAGTATGATTATGCTTTATACCTCATAGATAATAACTTTCTTGATGAGCAGAAGGTTAAAGAGTTTATAGCAGTAGAAAATAACAGACTTCTACAAATAGCACAAGATGAATTTAACCAGAAACAACAAGAAAAAGAACATAAAGAGACATTGGAAATACAAAAACAAGAGTTTGATAATTGGTTGAATGAGCAAGCAGAAAACTATTCAGATAATGTTAAACTTGATCTTGCTAAGATAATTTTCTTGGATAAACAAGGTAGTTATAACGAATTATATTTATGCAAATTGCTTGTATTGATTGACAATATTGATAATCCTATGTGTAAACATCAACTTATTAGTTGGTTACATAATGACAACACAACAAGTAAAAAATTATTTTACCATATAACAGGTGTAAAATTACCACCAATAAATAAAGGCACAGTAGAAATACTTGATGAATTAACTTTATCAGATTATCAAGGTATGATTCTATATAAGAAAAGAAAACCAAATACCAACAAAGAGATAATAACAGATACCTTCTATAGACTTGTAAAGAAGTATCCTGATTATCATTTTGAAGTAGCAATAGGAGAATCTATATCTAAATATGGATTAGATATGTTTATAATACAGAACAATGGTAAGTATCAAATATTAGAATCTAGGAGTGGTGCTTTATTTGCTACTGAAAATACTAAAACTGAATTAATGAGTAAATTAAAATCACTTATTGATCGTTATGGTATTGATCATATCAATAAACTTATTCAAGATTCAATTGATAAATTTGATATTAGTCCGAAGTATAGAGATGTAGAATGAATAATATTATAACAAAATAATAAAATAATAGTTGTCATGTTCCTAGCATGGTGATATAATATAGTTAAGAGATAAAAACAGAAAACAGGGAGAGATATAAATGTGCAAAGCAAAAAGATACACTGAACAATTATTAGAAATATATGACAATATTAATAACGATTTAGAGTTTTTTAATCATCAAATAAAAGAATATCAATTACTAGAACAAGATGTACTACATGTTATAGAGAACGAAAAATTTAATGCAGCAGAAGGATGTAAATTAGCAAATATGATTAAACATGCTAGAAATGAACGCAGATATTATAAAGATGAATTTGAGACTATGCTTATTTTAAAGAAAACATTTTGTGATAAGAATATTGAGTATTTGAAATATACATATGACAATGTAAAAAGACAAGATGATATACTGCTAGAATTGAAAAGAAATAAAATATATAGACCAAGGGTATTGAAGAGCATGGAATTGAAGAAAGTTGTTCCGTTAAAGAGAAAAGTAATATAATTAATTAAGGAGATAGATGAAATGAGATATAGAGATATGACAATTAGAAAGGCAATTGAACAATTACAAAAAGTTGGAGGTCATATTATTCATTGCAGAAATGGTGCAAAAATTTATTTAACATCTATGGATGATGATGATCAAATTATGTCTTATTTTAAAACCATTGACGGTAAAAGAATATGCAGACATATTTATTGTTATATTTCAAAAAAAGAAGGAGTTAAAATAATTCCAGAAATAGATAAATATGAATTGAAAAGTTGGAGTAGAGAGAATTATATTATTCCTGAGAGAATTATGAACCTACTTATCAATTATAATGGTGGTATTGATGAATATCAAACTTTATCAGTTCCATATTATATGATGGTTGATACAATAAGTATGTTTGAAGATTATTAATATTATCATGAAAAGATAATTTGGTATTAATAGATTGTAACAACACTTAAAAAGGAGGATTTAAAATGAATTTATTTGATATTAGAAAAATTGATGTTGACAACGAAAAACTTAGGGATTGCATATCATGTGATGAATCAAGTGCAAGCCTACAAATTGAGTCAATGTATGAAGTAAGATTATATTATCCATCTCATGTAATTTATTTGTGTAATGTTTGTTTAAATAAGTTGAAAGAATCATTGAATCAGATTAAAATAGAATAAAACCTTGAAATTAAAGATTAAATAATAAAATAACAAGGAGGAATATTAACATGAAAGTTGAACAATTAATTGGTAAGAAGGTAATTCGTACAAGACATACTACATATGCAAGTGGTACAATTGACAGAAGTTTTATGGACTATCCAATAAAAATACTTATTGCTACAGATAGTCATATTATTTATCAGTATGTAGAAGAAAGTAAATGGCATAGTGATACAAAAACTAAACATATTCTCCCATATGAATACTGTGATAATAATTGGATTAATTATGATTGTTTAATGTTTATGGCAGAAAAACCAAGAAGTGGTGCTACAATATATGAGGACGAAGTAATAAAAGTAGCATAGTAGAATTTTAGGTATTCACAAACCCTTGATTTCATTGAGTTTGTTAATACCTAAATTGCAACAAAATGGTTATATGGTTATAATATTAAAATTATAAGGAGGAATCTATAATATGCAAATTTCTATTGTATTTAAAAATATTGGATTCAATATTAATATAGGTAGAAAAAGTGTAAATCATAGTCAAATTTATTTACTCTCAATTGATAAAATGTATTTTAAAAATGGTGAAGTTGACTTTGCAAAACAGTTAATAAATTTTTAAATGTTAATTGTTTGATAATTTTATATATAAAAGGAGATATAACACATGACAATAAGAAGAAAAATAATTAATTTAATTGAAGATAAGTATGAAAATGATTCAATAATTATACTACTACATGAAAATAACTATTCAGACACAGATATATTTGAAGCATTAAAAGGTACTGAGGATAGTGCTTTATCTTCTCATGGTATGGTATTTTGTAGTGATGATGTTATGTCATTTGATTCATGGTTAAATCAAACTATAGATAATCTAAGAAATAAAATTGAATCTAATAATGACATATTCAAAGATATATCTAAACATGATATAATAAGTAGTAGAGAATACGTTATGAAGCAAAATGTTGACTTATCTAATGAATTATATCATCTTAGAAATTATATTGTACAGTTAAAGCAAGATAAAGTAGATTTACAAATTAAATTAGAAAGAGTAAGAAACTGTAATGAAAGAAAAAATGTATATTGTTATGAGTGTGAGGATAATAGCTGTGTGAATAATATTTATTATAGTTTGAGGAAGGAGATTAAAAAATGAAAAATAAAGAACAGATACTAGATAAAATTGATAAATTAAAAGAAAATATATCATTCTGTAACAAGCAAATGAATCTTTTTAGTTTATCAGAAAATAACGATGGATTTAATTATTATGTAAAACTATCTGATATTGACAATGCTAAAATTAATATTCTAGAATGGGTATTAAAGGAGGATTAACACTATGAGAAAATTAATTAGTCACTATACCTTCATGGATAAGCACATAGAGCCATTCTATAAAGAAATTTTAAAAGAAGATTATATAGGTGGTTATACTGGTTATGTGTCAGCACACGGAGATAAATTCTATTGTGAAAAATCAAGATATGAAGAAA
>Ga0209000_1000633_pt1 | contig 30449 bp, 28 predicted proteins | sample RifGroD2_FD_183998 | JGI IMG/M metagenome (GOLD analysis project Ga0209000, IMG submission 183998) | Groundwater microbial communities from Rifle, Colorado, USA - Groundwater D2 (SPAdes) (version 2) | ecosystem: Environmental > Aquatic > Deep subsurface > Groundwater | place: Rifle, Colorado... | reverse complement strand
TTTTAAACATGGCATTTTTCATAAATTAATAATCTCCTGTAATCCTATCCCTAGATCTCTCTCTAATAAGTGAAAAAACTTTTTGAAATGTCGAAGTAAATTTAAAGAAGTTTAGACGAGTAATAAATGGCGAATCGAAAAATAATATAGTATAAACTATAAAAAAACTGCTCGATATACTCTGTATATACCTCTTATATTATCAAACCATGAGAGGTTCGTCAATTCTTATATTAAGAAATGTAATCATAAATTTATAAAAACGATTATATTTTTAATAATTCTTAATACTTGAATTTTAGTTTTATTTAAAAAACTTTTTTAGTAAAATTGTATTGTAAAACAGATTTAATGAGTAAAAAAATGGACAACCTGAAATACAAAAGAATATTGCTTAAAATAAGCGGAGAAGCTCTAATGGCGGATCAGGGATTTGGTATAGACCCTGAAACAATTAATAAAGTCGCGATACAAATAAAAAAACTTAAAGAATTAGGAGTAGAAATAGCAATTGTAGTAGGCGGAGGAAATATTTTCAGAGGAGTACAAAACAGCACAAAGCTTGGAATGGATCAGGCTTCTGCTGATTACGTCGGAATGCTTGCTACAACGATGAACGCTCTTATTTTGCAGGGTGTATTTAAAAAAATGGATGTGCCAACAAGAGTTTTAAATGCTATTGCAATGAATCAAATAGCAGAACCATACATAAGACTTAGAGCCATAAGGCACCTTGAGAAAGGGCGAGTAGTGATTTTTGCAGGTGGAACAGGAAATCCATTCTTTACGACAGATTCCGCAGCCGCTTTAAGAGCTTCCGAGATTGATGCCGATGCAATGCTTATGGCTAAAAACAAAGTCAATGGCGTATACAGCAAAGATCCAAGAAAACACAACGATGCAGTAAAATTTGATTATATTTCTTATGATGATATGATTGTTAAGGATTTAAAAGTAATAGATACTGCTGCGATTGCTTTATGCAAAAACAGCAATATACCTATAATTGTTTTTGATTTTGCAAATACTGAAAGTATGGAAAAAATCGTAAAAGGTGAAAAAGAAGGAACATTAGTAGGAGGATTAAGTAATCATGCCTGTTAATCAATTATTCGAACAGGGCGAAGAAAAGATGAGCAAAACTATCGCCGGAACAAAAAAAGAATTTTCAAGTATAAGAACCGGCAGAGCAAATCCGTTAGTTCTTGATAAAATCAGTGTTGAATATTACGGAACACCAACACCGTTAAGACAAATAGCGACTGTAAATGTGCATGATGGTCAAACACTTGTAATTACACCATACGACAAAACCGTTATAAATCTGCTCGAAAAAGCTATTTTAAAATCTGATTTGGGCGTAACACCTAATAGTGACGGCATTTGTATAAGACTAACTTTTCCTCAGCCTACAGAAGAAAGAAGAAAAGAACTTGTTAAAACAGTCAAAAAGCTTGGCGAAGAAGGAAAAGTTGCCATAAGAAACATAAGAAGAGATTTGACTGATACGCTTAAAAAATTAGAAAAATCTGAAAATATTCCTGAAGACGAAGTAAAAAAAGCTCAGGATAAAATTCAAAAAATAACTGACAAATATACCAAAGAAATGGATGATGTAGTTATTGAAAAAGAAAAAGAAGTATTATCAATTTAAAAGTATTATTAATAATTAAAGAAATATAGGTGTCCGGGTGGGATTAATTAAATTTTTTAGTAAAACAAGGGTATATGTTGCGACAATTTTCCTGTTAATTTGCCTTGTCTCATTGATATATGGCGGTTTCCCTCTGGCTATATTTCTTTCGGTGCTGATATATTTTGGTCAGGCTGAACTTGTTAATATGACAAAAGCAAAGGGAATGAACCCTCCTTTAGGACTGATTCTTTTTGTTGATGCCATTTTGATACTTTGTGCAACTTTAAAACAATATAACTATATTGTTCCTGTGTTAGCAATCGCTACTATAATTATATTCCTTGTAATCCTCTTTAGAGGAGCAAAAGCTACAATAAATGATATCGGCGCCACGTTTCTTGCTATTTTATACGGCGGTTTTTTACCGATGCATATTATCTTTTTAAGAGATATAAAAGGTCCTGATATTTTGCTATACGGCAAACATATTGACCTTGGTATCGGGTATATTGTTTTAATGTTTGTTGTAATTTCTGTATGTGATATTGCAGCGTTTTATGTTGGCACTAAACTGGGAAAAACACCTCTCTGGCCTGAAGTCAGCCCGAAAAAAACTGTTGAAGGTGCTGTTGGCGGAACAGTTGCAAGTATTTTAGGCGCTGTTCTAGTCGGACATTTTATTGATTTATCTTTTATTCATTCGATAATTTCAGGATTTGTACTTTCATTGGCAGCGCAATTTGGCGATCTCGCAGAATCAATGATAAAAAGAGATGCGGGATTTAAAGATTCCGGTGATTTATTGCCAGGACATGGTGGAATGTTAGATAGAGCAGACAGTTATGTTTTTACAGGCGCAATAGCATACTATTATTTCAGTATATTTGTTAATAATGGCGCTTTGCTGTCAATGTTTCCTTTCTAAAGATTAATTCTTATGTTAAATGATAATAGAAAAATCGAACTTGACGAACTGCTGAAAAACTTAAATTTAAGCATAGATGATTATTCTTTGCTTGATGTTGCGTTGACTCACAGCTCTTATAATTTTGAAAATAAACTTGAGGACATAGAAGACAACGAAAGACTCGAGTTTCTCGGCGATGCGGTGCTTAAGCTTCTCGCAAGCAGGTATTTGTATAACAGATTTCCTGAATATCCCGAAGGCGACCTCACTAAAATACGAGCAATTCTCGTAAGTGACAGTACTCTTGCGCGAATTGCGGCTAAAATAAACTTGGATAAATACCTAAAAATAGGTTATCACGAAGCAAAGCTAGGTGGCAGGACAAGGTCTTCAACTCTTGCATGTGCTTTTGAGGCTTTATTGGGGGCTTTTTATCTTAACGGAAAAGTTAAAGAGCTTTTTGATTTTCTGGTTGAACTGCTGAAGGATGAAGTCACAGAGATTGACCAATCGGCTTCTAAATATAATTACAAGGCAATGCTTCAGGAATATGCGCAGGCTAACGGCATGGAAATTCCCGAATATGTTGTTGTTAATGAAAAAGGACCTGCACATAATAAAGTTTTTGCTATTGAAGTTTGGGTAAATGGTGAAAAACTTGGTTTTGGTGAAGGCAATTCAAAAAAAGAAGCTCATCAAATAGCTGCAAGAATGGCTGCGGTTGCTTTGGGTTTACTGGAAGGGCATGAGAAATAAAGATATGGGAATAATGAAAAATATAATAGTTGCACCATCTATTTTGTCTGCTGACTTTGCAAACCTTGAAAGAGACATTAAAAAAATCGAACATGCCGGAGCCGATTGGGTTCATGTTGATGTAATGGACGGAAGATTTGTCCCGAACATCACAATAGGTGCGCCTGTCGTGAAATCAATCAGAAAAATCACAAAAATGCCTTTTGATGTCCATTTGATGATTATTGAGCCGATAAAATACGTTGAAGATTTTGCTAAAGCAGGTTCTGACTTTATAACAATCCACGCGGAAGCCTGTGAAAACAATCTGGAAGAAACCATAGACTTGATAAAAAGTTTCAGGATTAAAGCAGGTGTTTCTATAAAGCCCAAAACATCTGTTGACGTAATAAAAAAAATACTTCACAAGATTGATCTGGTTTTAATTATGACGGTAGATCCTGGATTTGGCGGACAGAGTTTTATTATGGACTGTTTGCCAAAGATTTCTGAAGTCAAAAAGCTTATAGAAAAAGAGAATTTAGGACATATTTATATTGAAGTTGACGGCGGAATCAATGCCGAGACCGCAAAGCTTGCTACTTCCGCAGGAGCAAACGCGCTTGTCGCAGGGAATTATGTTTACAACGCGAAAGATATGCCCAAGGCTATCGAGGCTTTGAGATGAATTTTTATTTATTTAATTTTGTTGGCAATTCCGCATCAAGCTGGATAAATACTGGCATATCTTTTTTGTCGTTATGCTTAACAGGCATAATTGCTTGGTTTGTCTATAACTATACACATAAAAGATGGATTAATGATGTTTATGCAAAGCAAGAAGCTGAATACTGGCTTAAATACAGAGCCAATATTTATTCAGAAACTTCTTTCTTTTTAAAAGTCATAAAAAATACTATTCCTCATTACGTATTTCTATTTACAAGCTCACCAGTAGAAACATTTAAAGAAAGAAAACAATTACTTTATGAGCTTACTAAACTGCATAAATTCATGAAACCTTATATAATGTCATCAAAAATTATTAATTTCGATGAAATAGATAAATTATTAACAAACCTTACTGGATTTTACGAAGTTTTAGTGGAAACTACATCAGAAGAAGATTGTCAACAAGAAACATTTGGACAAATCAAGTATTATAGTTATAAGAATGTTGATAATTTAAAATACGAACTTTCTTCAATAGCTCATCGAACTCTGAATTTTAAAAAAGAAGACCTTAAAGATAAAGACTATACCTTAATAAATGAACTTTTTGAAACAAAAATAAATCAAATTAACGAAGCTCTTGAAACAAAAGTAATTCAACATAAACATTAGACAGATTTTTCATTTTGCTCAGAATGACAATTTTATAATTCATCAAGATTTATCAAGAAACATCTTGAAAGAATGCTACAACAGCTTTATAATTAAAATATATAGTAAAAAACAAGGTGAATTTTATGGCTGAACCATTGAAAAAATTCTCAACGCAGGCAAATCCTGAATTATTAAATGAGCTTAAAGAAATTGCCCAAAAAGAAGGAAAGCAATTTCAATTGCTCGTAAATGAAGCTTTTCAGGACTTAATAGATAAAAAGAAAAATTTAAAGCCGAGAAAGCACGTAATGACGGCTTTTGAAAAAAGCCTCGAAGAATTTGATTTCTTATATGAAAATTTGGCAAAATGATCGAATATATTACATTTATTGAAGTTTTAACCATTCATAAAATTCTTATTGATAAATATGGCGGTTCGCATGGCTTACGTGATGCGGGCGCACTTGAGGCAGCCTTGTTTAGACCACAAACAGGTTATTATACAGGAAGCCGCTGCTTTATGGGAAAGTTTATCTCAAAACCACCCGTTTATTGACGGGAATAAAAGAGTCGCATTTGCTGTAACATATACATTTTTGGCAATTAATGGCATAAAAATTAAGTCAAATTCTGAAGATATTCTCGTGTTTATTGATAATTTGTACCTAAATCAAAAATTTGAGTACAAAGAACTTGAGCAATGGCTTAGAATTACAACGATTTAAAACTTTTTAAGGACGCCAGATTCGGCTTCTATGGCGCGGCGACCTATTTCATTAAACATTACAGAATACATAGGAATATCACCGACGTTCACAATCTGCTCAATCTCGCCAATTCCAAATTTAGGATGCAAAACACGCGTCTTAACTTCAAAAAGTTCTACTGGCTTTTTCTTCACAATCTTCTCTGCTTTTACAACAACAGCTTTTTCTTTAGAGGCAATACTAGTTTTGACGGCGGGAACTTCTTTATTCTTTCTCAATGTGTCAGGAAGGCGGAAATTTTTCCCAAAACCGCCACTATTTTTTACAGGAGAATCATAAGAAGGTCTAGAAAAGCTGTTCGTATTATATCCCGTGCTTTTTGAAGCTGTAGTTTCATAGATAGAAGCTCTTTTTTCAGTAGGTTTATATCCAGCCATCTTCATAAGATGAGGAGGAACTTCGTTCAGAAATCTGCTTGGCGTAAAATACCTGTAATCACCGTAAATCAGGCGGCGCTTTGCATAAGTAAAATAAAGATGCTCCTCGGCTCTTGTGACGCCAACATACATAAGGCGTCTTTCTTCTTCCATTTCTGCATTGTTATTCAAAGAGCGAGAATGAGGGAACATCCCTTCTTCAAGCCCTGCCATAAATACAACAGGATACTCAAGACCTTTTGCCGCATGAAGTGTCATCATTGTTACAGCGTCATTTGTTTCTGACAATGAATCTATATCACTGATTAAAGACATACGCGTCAAGAATTCTCCAAGCTCTGTATCAAGCCCCATATCTTCCTGCGCGCGGGCTACGCTTATAAATTCCTGAATGTTTTCAATTCTGCTGTCAGCTTCCTGTGTTACTTCCGCTCTCAATTCTTCAATATAACCGATATCATCAATCATAACAGACAAAAACTCACTCAAAACAGCTTCGTTGACTTTTTCTCTGGATTTATTAATGAGTTTTACAAACTCTTTCAACTTATTAGCGACTTTACCAGAAAATTCCGAGAACTCGTCTATTCTTTCCAGTATCGCAAATAAAGATGTATATTGCTTTTGTGCAACTTCTTCAATTTTTTTGACCGTAGTCGCGCCGATTGCTCTTTTCGGCACATTAATAATTCTTTTTAAGCTCTGTGAATCGCTCGGATTATAAATAAGCTTTAAATAAGCAATAATGTCTTTAATTTCTTTTCTTTCATAGAATTTCTGTCCGCCTACCATTGCGTAAGGGACTTTTCTGGACATAAAAGCTTCTTCCAACGCTCGGCTCTGTGCGTTTGTTCTATACAAAACAACACATTCACTTAGCGTACGTTTTCCCGGTGCTGTATGCTCTCTGATTCTGTCCACGATAAAATGAGCTTCTTCTGACTCATCCTGTGTTTCGTTACAAATAATTGGTTCACCCTGACCTTTGTTGGAGAATAGATTTTTGGAAATCCTGTCGCGATTGTGTTTTATAATATGATTTGCGGCTTCCAGAATCGTGCCTGTTGACCTGTAATTCTGCTCAAGTTTAATAAGTTCCGCACCGGGGAATTCTTTCTGGAAGTTAAGGAGAATTTTATAATCAGCTCCACGCCAACTGTAGATTGACTGATCTATATCTCCAACCACACAAAGGCTTCTGCCATCATTTATTATATCAAAATCCGTCTCGGTGCCTTTATACAGAAGACTTATCAGTCTGTACTGAGGCTGATTTGTATCCTGAAATTCGTCTACAAGTAAGTGATTGAATCTAGATTTGTATTTATTAAGTATTTCTTCATTGCTTTCCAGCATTTTTACAGTAACTAAAAGCAGATCATCAAAGTCTAAAGCGTTATTTGTTTTAAGTGCTTCTTCGTAGGAATGAAAAACTTTGGCGATATTTTTTTCACGATTGTCTCTGGCAAGATATTCAAACCTATCGGCATCAATCATTTTGTTTTTCGCCATACTAATAGCTGATTTCACCATTCTTGGCGCATAAAGTTTATCATCGAGGTTTTCAGCCTTAACTACCTGTTTGATTATGCTCAGGCTGTCGCTTTCATCGTAAATTACAAAGTTGGAATTTCTGAAAATTTCGCCATTTACAAGATAATTTTCAACTTCGTGTCTTAAAATTCTGCTGCAAATACTGTGAAATGTTCCTATCCAGAGATGTCCGGCTGTTTTTTCTCCTAAAATATTATCAAGCCTTATTTTCATTTCTTTGGCGGCTTTGTTTGTAAAAGTTACAGACAAAATTTCCCAGGGTTTTGCGCCATTTTCTATCAAATAGGCTATTCGATGAGTCAATACTTTTGTTTTTCCGCTGCCTGCACCTGCAAGTACAAGCAAACACCCTGTTTCTTGTCTGACAGCAGTTTTTTGCGGCGAATTTAATCCTGATAAAATTTCATTCATTATAAAAATTTCTTTTTCAATTACCATTCCATTCTATAATATTTTAAAATACATTATTATATTGTGTCTTTTAAGAAAAAGTTGTTTAATCTTAATAATTCCTTTACATTTATATAACATGGAGATTTTTGGTATATAATATAAAATATTAATAATGTGTGTACTTTTTACAATTAATTATTTGTCTATTAATGTAATTAAGTATATAATTGAATAGGTTTGTCTAAGTTGATTTGTACAGAGAGATAAGGAACACAGGATGACAGAAGATAAAGAACGCCACTCGATAATGGTACCTTTAGGTGATTTGGATGATACGGATGATATGCCTGAAGCGATTGATCAGTTAGCACATGAGTTGGCTACAATACAACAGTCATCTAAAAAAATAGCTATAATAGGCAGTAGGAATTTACCTATTACACACCAGCAAATAATTGAAACACTGGCGTATGCACTTGTGATGCAAGGAAATATACTTATAACCAGCGGCGGTTCAAGCGGAACGAACGCAGCTGCTATAAGAGGTGCAATGAAAGCCGAACCCACGAAATTAAAAGTAATTCTTCCTCAAACAATAGGACAGCAGCCATCTGATGTTCAAGATCAACTTATAGGGATTCCTAACATAGTTGAACATCCTGACAGAGCTATGATGACTCTTGCTGATGCCAGCAGAATTTGTAACAGAGAAATTATTGACGATTGCCAACAGCTAATATGTTTCCTTTCTCATACAAGCGGAACTCTTCACAAAGCAGTCGCTTATGCAGAAGAAGGTCATAAAGTCGTTACAGTATTTTATTTGGATTAATCTAAAGAGAATTAACATTTATCATCACAAATACTGCTATCAAGTATAAAAATCTTCCTTGACATTAAAGTTACTGTTAGATAAACTTAATATGTTTCAAAGTCACGGGATGTAGCGCAGCTTGGTAGCGCACCTCGCTTGGGACGAGGGGGTCGCAGGTTCGAATCCTGTCATCCCGATTCTTTCGAAACAATTTATAAAGTTACGCGGGTGTAACTCAGTTGGTAGAGTGTCTGCCTTCCAAGCAGATTGTCGCGCGTTCGAGTCGCGTCGCCCGCTTTCTTTAAAATTTATTTAAAGATTTTATATAAATGATGGCGGGTGTAGCCAAGTGGTTAAGGCCCCGGATTGTATTCGTGGGTTCAAGTCCCATCATCCGCCCCATTTTTAACTTATTAAAACTAAGACTAAATAAGGGTTTCAGTAAATTGCTGAAACCCTTATTTTTTATTCCCGACTAATTCTCGACGACTTGTCTAATTTGTAAACTTTGTATAAACGTATCAAACACATTCTAACTCGGATTCATTATGCTTATAATATCTATCAAGTATTTCAGGAGAAGGTATTAAAAATGACAAATTAATATCTTATGAGTGCGCCTATACCTTCATATTTTTCAAGTTCATCCGCAGCATGATTTTTCACTATTTCAATTTTTCCGCTGTTTCTAAAATTTAATCTTACTAATTCTTCAATTAAATCAGTTTCTCTTGCATTGCCGTTACATTGCAAGCAGCCTGGCTGATGCTGGTCTCTTACAACATAAAGGCAGCCATCGCATTTCCATCCTTGGTATTTTTTATAATTTGGAATCACAAGGATTTCGGAACGTCCGTCCTGTACAAGTTTTATAGTATCCTGCATTCCTGTCACAGAAGATCGAGGCGCTTTTTCAATTATGTCTTCAACATAATCAGATTCTTTTTTATCTTCATTATTTTTTAGATCTTCAATTACAGTTTCAAGTATTACATTTGTATTTTCTCTCATTTGAAGGTTATTAATGCTTATAACCTTGATTTTTACCCGTTTAGGCAGCAAATTGTGCAGTTTTTTAATTTCATTGTGCTGACCAATTAAAATAACATTATCAAAATTGGATTCATCAAGAAGCTTTGTGGCGACTTTTGCAACGTCACTATAATGATTGTGAGCCTGATTTTCAATATGACGCTGGTATCGCATTTGTGCCCAGCCGCCTTGATGATGAAATCTGTGGACTTCATGTTCAAGATAGGCTTCTTCTAGAATAAAACCACCCAGTTTGACCTGAAAAATTCTTGCAGTTTTTGAATCAGACATTATTACCAGCGCATTTTCACACTCATCTGCCTGATAAGCTAGCTGTTTCAGATGCGGAATAGAATTTGAAATAAATTCATTTTCAAATGGCATAATTGTTTGAAATGTTTCAAAAATTCCCAACCTGTCGCAAGCAAAAATAGCAAGACCATGTACTTTAGTATTAAAATTATTTTCAATATACTCTTGTATCTTTTCCACATCATTTCTAAAACACTGAAGTTTATGCCTGTTATTTTCATCTTTGAGCTGATTTTCAGTTTTATTTATAGAATTTTTAAGAAATATTCTATTTTTTCTATTTTGTTCGAATAATTGATTCGAATTTACATCCAGATACAAAGTTATAAAAGGATATTCTGTTTCAGGAATATTAGAAAGAGTTCTTATTCTTTTCATAAGATTTCCATTTATAGTACCCATATTTACCCCTCTTATTTAATAATAAAATAGCTCCCACATTGTTTATTAATAATAAACTTGTCAGAGAGCTATTTCATTGTATTTGTTATCAAGTTTTTAAAGAAATCTTATACTTTTTTATAAGTAAAATTATTTTTTATCTGTGCAATTATCATCTTGCGTTTGTTCACCTGAATCATTTGTCGATTGAAATATTGCTTTTAACCCTTTTCCAAGGTCGTCCACTAGCTTTGAAACTTCGTCATTTGTCCTTGAATACAATTGTTCTTCATCAACTTTATTATCCATTCGTTCATTCTCCGTTTTTACTTAAGGATATAAGAGATATACATATAAAATAATTTTATCAATTTATTGAAAAAATAGATAATCCAAAAAGTGTATTTCCCCATGTTCAATAATTAAATAAATGTATATTTCTACCTATCTTTTTGTCTATTTTTGCGGAGGCACTTCAAAGTTACAGAAGCTCTAATTCAATGCACCAAAATTTTTTCGTTGAAACATTAGAAGAAGCTTTAAGGAAATTTCCAAAGTCTAATTATTTAATTTAGTTATTAACCCCCAGGAACAGTATATTTCCAAGTATAACCAGGGGCATCTTTATCTGTTGGCATTACATCAGCAACATATCTGCTTAAGATACTGTTTACGCCGTGGACATTTCCGAATAATCCAAATTGAATCGCAGCATTATTAAAAGGTATCTGGTTTCCAAAAGGATCTGACAGCGGTTTTGGATCAAATAATGATAATGCATTATTTGTATTGGCAGTAGCAGAAGTTGTACTTGTTGTAGTCGTAGTTGTTGATGTTGTAGTTGTTGTTGACCCAGCAGGCGCAGGTATTGAATATTGCCCAGGTACAGTATACTTCCAAGTATAGCCGGGAGCATCTTTATCTGTTGGCATTACATCAGCAACATATCTGCTTACTATACTTTGAGTTCCGTAATAATTACCGAATAACCCGAATTGAGTTGCTGCATAATTAAACGGTATCTGATTTCCAAACGGATCTGATAAAGGTTTCGGATCAAAAAATGATAGTCCGTTGCCCGTATTTGTTGAAGTAGTTGGATCGGGTTCAGCTACTTCAGGTGCTTTAGTCTCAATTACATTAGTATAAGATGATTTTGGATTTTGAACATTTATAAAATTTAAAATTATATTAATTATTGAATTATTACTGTATGAATTATTGTTATAAGTATTATTGCTGTATGGATTATTATAAGAATAAGCACTGTTTTTATATACTGCATCTGGATTAAAATTAGCAAAATTCAAATATTTACCCAATTTGTCATCACCCAAAGCACTTACCATTTGATGAGCGGAGCTGGAATAATTTAATAATGGATAAGCCTGAGCAGCGTATTCAGGAACAGTAGATGCAGGCAATACAGACTGTCTTCCGGGAAATACGAGAGTCCCTATTAATGATGGCTGTGCATAGTTATACCCCGAATTGAAGTTCATACCGAATCTCCTATATATTCATTTTTATTTACTTATAAAGTACTGTGTTGCAAAAAAATTCAATTCTATAATTTTTTCACTCTGTATATAAATAAAAACCATATCGTATATAAAATTGCTATATTTTTTATTTTTAACACAAAAATATTTCGAAAAGTTTACATTTGAAATATTTTTAAAGCTAAAAAATTTAAATAATAAAAAAATACGGAAAGGTTTTTATTCCTTACCGTATAAGAGTGACAGGGAAATTTTTTAACAACTATTGTTGTTAAAAGCTGTTATGAAATCTTATCCTCGTTCTTGCATGTGTTTGCCGATTAAAGATTTTAATTCATAAATCAATTCTGTCCATTCATTTTCTGATCTTGTTTTATTATCGAGACCTACAATTGATATGAAATTTTGAAAATCATGAATTTGTTTTAATAAATCAGGCGATATATTTTTATTTTCTGAATCTAAAAATTTATCAGTTACAGCTTTTTTTTCTACTGCAAAATATTCGTCTTCAAGTATAATGCCACGTGCTACTTTTTGAAGAAATTCTACAGAAACACCTAAGCCAATGGATAATTTTTCAAAAGTTATAAGAGTAGGACTTATATTTTTTTTAGTGCTTGGGTTAACGCCTTTAATTAATTGATTCAAATAAGAATGACTTATACCGCATTTTGCAGAAATTTCTCTTTCTGAAACTTTTAATTCTTTCAATTTTTTCTTCAAATATTTTCCAAGATAATTCATTGCTTTTGCCTTCTATCTACTATAATCATTATTTAATCTATTTAAAACCAAATTATTATTTTTTATTTTGATTCAAAAAAATTTCTATAATATATATAAATTTATATCCGTAGAATTATTAAGTCAATGTTTAAAGTTAATATGTTAATTTATTTATATTTTAATTTGAATTTTTAATATAAATATCATTTCAATAAATGATTTATGCTATCCCTGAATATAAATCATACAATATATGATTTATATTATTTTTAATTAACATATAAATCTATAACAAGTAAATTATTAAGAAATCTTACATAAAGTCTTTATATAATTTGTTTTTGAAATAAAATTACAGCAGAACTAAAATTAATAATTTATAATAAGAAATATAATAGAAGTAACTTGAAATTATATTAAAAGGCTCACTAATAATTCAATATTTTTGATAGTTTTAGCATGTTAAAATCAAAATATAGAATTATTGGGAGTTAATAAATGATTTATGATGTAGCCGTAATAGGAGCGGGACCGGGAGGTTACGTTGCAGCAATTCGTGCAGCACAACTCGGAGCAAAAGTTGTACTTATAGAGAATGATAATTTAGGAGGGACATGCCTTAACTGGGGATGTATTCCTTCAAAAGCAACTTTAACCTGCGCTGACAAATATAATTCCGCAAAAAAATTCTCAAAATTTGGTATTAATATAGAAAATTTAAGTTTTGACTACCAAAAAGTTTCCGAAAGGAAATGGTTCGTTGTTGAAAAAATGAGGAAAAGCCTCACACAACTAATAAAAAGCAATAAAATAGACGTTATTTTCGGTGAAGGATGCATTGAAAGCCACAATAAATTAAAAATAGTTAATAATAATGAAGAAACTTATGTGGAATTTAAAAATCTTATAATTGCAACAGGCTCAAGACCAACTTCTCTGTCTAGCTTACAAATTGACCATGATTTTATTCTTGATACAAATGACATTATAAAACTTGAAAAAATTCCCGAATCAGTTTTGATAGTAGGTACAGGTCCAAGCGGCATTGAATGGACAAGGATTTTTGAAATTTTTGGTTCAAAAATTACTCTGGTTGAAATGGCTTCAACCCTGGTTCCTATGTGCGACAAAAGCATTTCAGAAAGACTGGAGCGAATTTTTAAAATTAAAAAAATTGAATGCCTTACCGGTACGAAAATACAAAGCATCGCAAACAAAAAAGTTATACTTGAAAACGGACAGGAACTCCAGCCTGAAATAGTTTTTGTAGCGGCAGGAAGAGCCCCAAATACTGATATTAAAGGAATAGAAACCTTAAATATTTTAATGAACGGACGTTACATAAAAGTTGATAATAATTTAAAAACCAACATAGAAAATATTTATGCTATTGGTGATGTTACAGGGCTTGTACCACTTGCTCATACAGCATCTCATCAAGGGGTAGCGGCTGCAGAACACCTTCTTATAAACAAACAGGCAAATATTAATTACGAAGCCATTCCGCATATTATTTACGGAAACCCCGAATTATGTTCTGTAGGTTTAAGAGAAGAAGATCTTATAAGAAAAAAAATTGATTATAAGACCAGTACCTTCCCCGTAAGTGCGGCAGGAAAATATTTTATAGAAGATGAGTTAGAAGGTTTCATAAAAGTTCTTTCTTCTTCTGATGGCGAAAATATTCTTGGAGTTCATATTGTTGCAGATCACGGCTCGGACTTGATTCAGCAGGCAGCAATTTCAATAAATAACGGGTTAACTGTCAAACAGCTTCAGGAAACAATTTTTGCCCACCCGACTCATTCAGAAGCCTTATATGAAGCCTTTTTAGGAATCGAAAATAAAGCTTTACATTTACCTCCATCAAAATAGCAGGACATTTTTTATGCACCAACGTCTTCCCGATTGGATTAAAAGAGGAATAATTGACACAGAAAAAACAAAATTTGTCAGAAGAATTTTGAAAAAACACAATCTTAATACAGTTTGTGACAGCGCAAGATGTCCGAACAAAGGGGAATGTTACGCTAAAAACACCGCAACTTTTATGATTCTCGGCAAAATTTGCACAAGAAACTGTCGTTTTTGCAGCTGCGAAACAGGCAGACCGGAACCAATAAATTTTGAAGAACCGTCACAAGTTGCAAAAGCGATTAAAGAATTGAATTTAAAATATGCAGTAATAACTTCCGTAACCAGAGATGATCTGAATGATGAAGGCTCAGAGCACTTTGCAAATACAATTTTGGAAATAAAAAAACTTACGCCTGAAGTAAAAATTGAAGTTTTAACTCCTGATTTTCAAGGGAATAAGACCGCTATAAATAAAGTAATTCAGTCAAAACCTGATGTGTTTAATCATAATATTGAAACAATAAAAAGACTTTACCCGATTGCGCGACCTCAAGCAAGTTATGAAAAATCTCTGGAATTTTTATCTTATATAAAAAATATAAGTCCTGAAATTTACACTAAATCAGGTTTAATGATAGGACTTGGAGAAACCTGTGAAGAGATTACAGAACTTTTATATGATCTAAAAAAACATAATTGCGATATAGTCACGATAGGACAATATATTCAGCCTACTAAAAATCATTTGAAAGTTGAAAAATATTACACACCTCAAGAATTTGAAAATTTAAAAAATGTCGCAATAAAAATCGGCATAAAATTTCCTGTTGCTTCCCCACTTGCCAGAAGTTCTTACAAAGCATCAGAAACCTTGTGCGAGAATAATTTCAGCAATACATCTTCTTAAATATATAAAGTTATATTCATTCATTAAAAAAGAAATTTCTCCAACTTAAGTTAGAGAAATTTCTAACTTTATATGAATGTTAACAAAGCTTAATAAAGCTTAATATAAATTTACTAAGAAATGTAAAGTTCTAAATGACTTAGAACGACATGGACGTAATTTAGGAAAGATAAGGAGAATCTATCTATGGGTATTGTAGTAAACACAAACGTAAATTCAATTTTAGTTCAAAGAAGTTTAGGTACTTCAACAACAGAAATAGGAAAATCACTTCAAAGATTGTCAACAGGCTCAAGAATCAACAAAGCTGCTGATGATGCTGCAGGTTTAACAATTTCTGAAAGCTTAAGATCGCAGGCAAGAGGTTCACAAATAGCTTCTCAAAACGCACAAGCAGGCGTAAACCTCTTACAAACAGCTGAAGGCGACCTTGGTATTATTCAAGACAACCTTCAAAGAATCAGAGACCTTGCTGTACAAGCTGCTAACGATACAAACGGAAGTAGTGAAAGAACAGCTATCGAATCAGAAGTTCAACAACGTTTAGATGAAATCACAAGATTGTCATCAGCATCCAAATTCAACACTATCGGACTTTTAGACGGCAGTGCCAGCAGTCTTAGCCTTCAAATTGGTGCAAACTCCGGTTCTAGTACAAATGCTATTAATGTATCAACAGGTACTGTCAATCCTCTTGGTGCCGCTGATGCTTCAGCATTAGGCGTTTCCATTACATTAGGTACAACATTCGCAACCGCTTCAGCTGCTTCAGCGTACATTGATACAATTGATACGGCAATTTCTGATGTATCTGAAAGAAGATCAACAATCGGTTCGATACAAAACAGATTAGATTCAGCTATTCAAAGTTTATCAATCAAGTATGAAAACATGTCAGCTTCCGAATCCAGAATCAGAGACGTAGATGTTTCAAAAGAAGCTGCGTCATTAACGAAAAACCAAATATTACAACAAGCTTCTGCTCAATTGCTGGCTCAAGCTAACCAAGCACCTCAAGTAGCATTAAGCTTAATTTAAGAAATAAACCCATCTTAGATATTACATCCTAGCTAGATAGTAGGAGTATCGTCCATAATCTAAGTCAAAGAGGAAGTTTGAAAATTCAAACTTCCTCTCTTTTATGCAAAAAATAATTTAAAGACTTCTGCCCAAAATAGGTGCGATGCATTTTAATTCATTGAACAATATTTCAAATTGCTCTGGATATAAAGATTGAGCCCCGTCACAAAGTGCTTCATCAGGACAGCCATGAACTTCTACAGTTATTCCGTCAGCTCCTGCTGCGATTGCAGCCCTCGACATAGGAGCAACTTTATCTCTTAACCCTGTTCCATGGCTAGGATCTACAATAATAGGCAGGTGACTAAGCTTTTTTATAACAGGAATTGCGGAAAGATCAAGGGTATTTCTTGTTGCTGTTTCAAAGGTTCTAATTCCCCTTTCACAAAGAATTATTTCTCTATTACCACCGGACATAATATATTCTGCTGACATTAAAAGTTCATCAATTGTAGCTGAAAGTCCTCTTTTTAGAAGAACAGGCTTATTTACATAGCCAAGTTCTTTAAGAAGATTGAAATTTTGCATATTCCTGGCGCCAACCTGAAACACATCAACATATTTAATCATCATAGAAATTTGTGAAATATCCATAATTTCTGAAACAACATACATATTGTATTTATCAGCTACCTGTCTTAAATATTTAAGACCTTCTTCTCCCAATCCTTGAAAAGCATAAGGAGATGTTCTCGGTTTAAATGCACCGCCTCTTAAAAATTTAACCCCGCATTTACTCAATTTATCGGCAATAAGTTCAAGCTGTTCAAACGATTCAACTGCGCAAGGACCTGCTATTACAGCAAGTTCAGCACCACCGAATTGGGCAGTTCCGATTTTTATTATTGTATCCTCTCTTTGAAAAGCACGGCTGGCAAGCTTATAGCTTGATGTTATCTTAATTACTTCCTGCACACTTTCTAAAAGTTCAATACCTCTTTTATCGATAACTTTTCCGCCCACTGCACCAATAACTGTATTTATTTCACCCTTTGAAACATGAGCATCAAAACCTTTAGCCTCTAGAAGTCCTACTACTTGTTGAATATCTGCTTCTGAAACACTAGGTTTCATTACAATTAACATTTAAAATTTACTCCATTACTAGCATTTATACTAATTACATTATAGAACAGCTAAGCTTAAATTAAATACTCAACTTCATTAATCTGGATAAAATCTTAATATACCAAACTGAATTAATCCTTGTATATAAAATATTGCTGACAACTAAACAATAAAATATCCGATCTGACATATTTTTTAACTTTTATTAAATTTAAAATTTTAATTGCAAATATAAATTAAAACTCTAAAAAAAGAAAAACCGAAAATATATTAGTTCCAATAAACAATAAGTTAATTATAATATATTGATGTACATATTAATTAAAAAATACATATTCACTTAAGTTTATAAAGTACTATACAGAATCAGGTATAAATCAAATATGACTAATATTTATTGCCATATACACACACCGGTAAATATTGCTGAAGAAAAAAAATTTTTTCTTCAGCCTATAATATTTGAAGGCAATTTGTATGTAATAAATGAGAAAAAACTGCAAGATGTACTTTTGCTGATTGGATATTATCAAGAATATATTAAATTTACACGAGAAAATGGTTATGAAAATGTTTCTAAATGGCTTAATAAAAAAAATCTTGTAAATGACGGTTTTTTTGAAACCGTTAGCCAATACTGGATAGAAGATGTTCATTTAAAACAGGTTTCTAATTATAAATATTTTCAAAAAAATAACATCAATAAGCCTGTTATTCCCGATAAATACTTGAAAAATATTTTTCAAAAAGTTCTTTTATACAACTATATTAAAGAAAATCAGGATAAATTTAATGAAAAAGTAGAAAAAGAACTAAATATTATAGAAAATGAATTATCTTTTGTTCAAGATGAAAAAAGCCGCAGCACAAGAGAGTTTCATTATCAAAATAAAATTTTTGAAATACTTCTTGATAATTTTCTTACAGATATTGATATTCAAGAACAAACGCTAGAAATAAATAATATTAATTTTTCCTGCGAAACATTGTTAAGCAGACACGATTTATTTGTTTACAAAACAGGCAGCATAAACGGATATAAAGACTTTAATTTCAAATTGACAAAAAATTCTCACAGCGAATGTCTTAGAGAAAATACTTTTATAAAATTATATGCGGGGTATGAAACAAGTTCTTATGGAGACACCCAATTAAAATATCTTCTTGAAGAGTTAAAAACATATTCACATATTTTCACAAATGATACAATTGATTTTGGTGTTGCGCATCTTAAGAAAATCATAAGCTGCGAAGCTTCAATCAGCAAAAAGAAACCTGATATTGCTAAATGTCAGAAAAATGAATCTGAATACTCAAATGTAGCATTGCTTCAAAAAACTCAAACAATTATTTCAGAAACAGAAGACCATATAATTTCCCGGTATAATTCGCTTAAAAATTACACAAACATATATTTTGCTCCTGATAATGAAATGGCAGCATTGATTACAGTATTAAATATGGACAAAGAAAATTTAAAAAGGATGAACAGTTTAATTTGGGAAAAGCAAAACAAAATTGAAACAGAGCTTATAAAATTTACATTTAAAAAAGGTAACTTGCCTTACTCTGCTTATGGTTTTGCCAGTCTGAATTTCTAAATTTATTTTTTATGCATAAAATCCAATCTGCTGGTATTATTTTATTATGTTTAAATTTATTGCCGGAATTGGAGAAAGTTTAATGGGAAATATTTTAAAAACTACAGTTATATTAAGTGCTATAGCTGGTTTAGCAGCAGGAGTTTTATTTTTAATTAATTTCTTATTATTAAAATTCCTCGTTATATTTGCGCTATTTATTCTCGCAGGAGCCGGAATAATTATCTATCTAAAGAAGAACCAGATTGTTGGAATATTAACAATTCAAGATGGAGCTCTTATTGGAGCAGTATCCGGTTTTATTTCTTTAATAACCGCTGCGACTGTATTTCTTCCTATCAACTATATTATCGAATTGTTCACAAGACACTACAAACAAACTCTGTCTTTCACTGATTTAAGCTATAGTTTTATAATTTCAATTATTATGTTATTTTTTGTGGCTCTGGTTATAAGTGCTCCTTTTAATGCAATTTCTGCAATGATTGCTGCGTATATATACGAAAAAATTGAAGACAAGCCTTTTGACTTTCAGTCACATCTTGAAATTGAACAGGATGATTAAGCATTAGAATTGACCAGAAGCCTATAATTATGGTAGAAAAGAATAAAGAACAGGATAAATATCGAAAGAGATAATGGTGATGAGTAATATTATGCAAAATATAGAAACTTCAAAATTGAAAACCCACTGGTGCGCAAAACTTTCCGAAAAAGATATTAACACTAAAGTTCATTTAGCAGGCTGGGTTTCAAACGTAAGAGATCTCGGCGGAATTATTTTCGTGGAACTAAGAGACAGGAGCGGAATAATTCAAATCGTCGCGGATCCGATTAAAAATACTGATATTCACAAGATTTTTCAACAATTAAAAAGTGAATATGTAATAAATATCTCGGGAATTCTTTCGCAAAGACCTACAGATACTTTTAATCCTAATTTAACAACAGGCACTATCGAAATTTATCCTGATAAAACAGTGATTTTAAGTGAATCAGAAACCCCTCCTTTCATTATTGAAGATGATCAGGAAGTTAATGAGGATTTACGTCTAAAATACAGGTACCTCGACCTTAGAAGACCTAAAGTCCTTAACAATATACTTTTAAGGCATAAAATCACTACAAACATCAGAAATTATATGAACTCTCACGAGTTTGTAGAAGTAGAAACCCCGATATTAATAAAAACTACACCGGAAGGCGCAAGAGATTACCTTGTTCCCAGCCGTGTTCAACCGAACAAATTCTATGCATTGCCTCAATCACCGCAAATCTTTAAACAATTATTAATGGTGGGCGGAATTGAAAGATATTACCAAATCGCAAAATGTTTCCGGGATGAAGATCTTAGAGCAGATAGACAGCCTGAATTCACTCAGGTCGATATAGAAATGTCTTTTGTTGATCAGGAAGATATTATTTCAGTCACAGAAGGTCTTGTTGTTGAGTCTTTTAAAGCTGCAGGAATTGAAGTTCAAGCACCGTTCACAAGATTAACACATAAAGAAGCTATGGGAAATTATGGTTCAGACAAGCCTGACACCAGATTTGACCTTAAGCTTTTTGACCTGAGCGATATTATGGAAAAAAGTTCTTTTGAAGCTTTTGCCGATCAGGTAAAACAAGGCGGTGCCGTAAGAGCTCTTCGTGTTGAAGGAATCGCAGGGTACAGCCGTAAAGATATGGATGATATAAGAAACCTCGCAGTTTCTTTTGGTGCAAAAGGTCTTGCGTGGATAACTTATGGTCTTGACGGAACAATAAAATCTCCTATATTAAAATTCATTAACGATGAAGAATCCGCTGCAATTCAAAAAAGAGCTAATGCAAATCCCGGAGATGTTGTTTTCCTCGTTGCTGACAATAATAAAATCGTTTTTGACGTTTTAGGAAGATTAAGACTGCACTTTGGCGAAAAATTAAACCTGATTGACGAATCAAAACATAATTTACTATGGGTTATGGACTTCCCGATGTTTGAAAAAGATGAGCAAGCAAATAGATTTGTCGCTGTTCACCATCCGTTTACTTCTCCAAATCCGGAAGATATTGATTCATTAGAATCAGATCCCGGAAAATGCCGCGCTTTAGCCTACGACATAATATATAACGGAACTGAGTTAGGCGGCGGAAGTATAAGAATTCATTCTTCAGAGCTTCAGAGAAAAGTTTTCAGCTTAATGGGGCTGTCTGATGAAGAAACTCAAGAAAAATTCGGATTTATGATAAATTCATTCAAATACGGAACACCTCCTCACGGCGGAATTGCCCTTGGATTAGACAGACTTGTAGCAATGCTTGCCAAGTCAAGTTCTATCAGAGAAGTGATTGCATTCCCTAAAAACAGTCAGGCAAAATGTTTAATGACAGATGCCCCAGCAAGTGCTTCAGAAGAACAGCTTCAAGAACTTTATCTAAAGCTGGTTGAACATAAGAAGAAATAGAATTCAAAAGAGTTTTGACTGCAAATAACGCTTAAATTCTTCCACATCTTCAGGTGTGTCAATTCCGATGGGTTTATAATCAACCACAACTGTTTTTATTGACATTCCGCTTTGTAAAGCTCTTAACTGCTCAAGACATTCTGCTTTTTCAAGATTCGTTTGCTCAAGTTGTGTCATTTTAAGCAAAGACTGACGTCTATAAGCATAAAGTCCTATATGAGCATAGAACTTTGTCTGTCCTGATTCTCTTTCATACGGAATCGCTGCACGTGAAAAATAAAGAGCTTTTCCGCAATTATCAGTAACAACTTTAACTACATTAGGATTTAAAACTTCTTCATTGTCAGTAATTTCTCTTATTAAAGTAGAAATATCAGCGTTTTTATCAGAAATCAAGGCTTGTATAGCCCCATCAATGCTTTCAGGAATAATTAAAGGTTCATCCCCCTGAACATTAACGATAATTTCCATTTCTTGATTTTCTTTTGCAATTTCAGCAATTCTATCGCTGCCGCTTAGATGAGAAGAAGCGGTCATATTTACCTGACCGCCAAATTCCTTTACTGACTGATATATTCTTTCATCATCTGTAGCGACTATTACTTCCTGCGCTAGTTTTGACTGACACGCTCTTTCATAAACCCATTGAATAATTGTTTTATCGTGAATTTTTATAAGAGGTTTTCCGGGTAATCTTGTTGATGCGTATCTTGCAGGAATAATTATCGCTACTTTAGCCATTTACACCACTTCTTTCCAGACTTCCTGATTTCCTAGCAAATCGTAATCAAGTTCACCTTCGCCGGAAGCTATTATTGAAGCAACTACAGTATCGCTTGTGACGTTTACTACTGTTCTGAACATATCAAGAATACGATCTATCGCAAATATTAAAACATAAATAGGTGCAACCTGCTCAATTGAAAGCCCTAAACTTCCTTGTACGATAAGTGCTAGTGTAATTAATCCCGCACTTGGAATTCCTGCTGAAGCGCTGGAAGCAATAATTGAAAGTACTCCGATAAGTATTATGCTTAAAAAGCTTAAATGAACATCATAAGCCTGCGCTATACAAACAACAGCCAACGATTGGAACAAAGCTGTTCCGTCCATATTCATTGTTGCTCCTAACGGAAGAACAAAACTGCAAATTTTGCTTGAGATGCCTGCTCTTCTTTCACAACATGCGATTGTTACAGGCAATGTAGCAGAGCTGCTTGCTGTTCCGAAAGCAACCATCATTGCCTCTGCTACTGCTGAATATAAAGCGGTAGTTTTTATTTTACTGAATAGTTTTAGTATTAAAGGATATGTTACAAATAATTGTATTGCTAATCCTAACAATACAGCGACTACATACACCCAAAGTTCTTTAATTGTTTCAAATCCGCCTTTTGCAACAGCATAAAAAGTCAACGAAAATATACCGGGCATTGCTACAACCATCAACCAATCTGTTACCTTCATTGTCGCAGCAAAAACAGATTCAAAGAAAGAAACAACAGGTCTGTTTATATCGCCTATAAATGCAAATGCACAACCAAAAATAATTACGGCAATTATAACCTGAACTAATTTTGTTTCTGATTGATTATCAGCCTCAGGATTTGTCAAAGATGACCCTGGTAGCATATTTAAAATGAGATTTGAAACATTTGATTTATTATTCTCAACCGCTGCAACTTTTTCTTGAACTGCAGCTTGTTCTTGTTTATTAATTAGCGGCTGCAAACTTTCACCAGGTTTTATTATAAACGCCATCGAAAGACCTATAACAACAGCAGTAACTGTAACAAAGCTATAATATAAAACCATTTTTAAACCGATTTTACCAAGTTGTTTGCTGTCACCCATACTTGCAATTCCAACTATAATTGCACTGACAACAAGAGGAATTACAACCATTTGAATAAGTCTTATAAATCCCTGACCTATAAGAAACATAAAATCATGGAACGCCGTTGGCTCTCCAGCTTGAAACGGAAAGAAAATACCAGCGACTACACCGCCTAATAAAGCAAGGAAAATGTGCCAGTTTCGTTTTATTCCAAGTCCTAACGCTACTAAAATTTGCCAATGTAGTTTCATATATTTATCCTTTCAATTTTTATTCATATTAATACAAATATTTTTCACAATATTCCGTATTTACAATTTTATAATTGACATAATCATTTTGGATCATTCATTTTGAGTAAAATTTTATAAAATTTATTGATATAAACAATTCAGATTTAAAACGAGGCTGATTAACAGCCTCGTTTTAACAAAAATATTATATCATTATTTTGATCTTAAACATTATAATTTATTTTTTTGCTAACATATACTGATAAATTTTAGCCATTTGAGTTCTGTTGGTTCCGCCTTTTACTTGATTATCAACAGCTCTCAAAACAACGTTCGCAAAATCTATGTTAGAAAGATAACCGATATTTCCTAATATATGCAATACATCAACTGAAGATTTTGCAGCTATATCAGAAGCTTTAACTTTTGCCATTGTAGCTAATTTAATATTTGCTTTATTTTCGTCAATTGAATTAGCACTAAAATATGTAAGCATTCTTGAAGCTTCAATTTCCGCGAACATATCAGCAAGAGTAAATTGCATATTCTGACTTGAAGAAATTGCTTGTCCATCGTCATTTCTGACTTCTTTTGCAACGCCTATACTGGTAATTAAAGCACTATGAGCAATTCCAACTGATGTTGCAGCCACAAGAGTTCTTGCTACTGTTTGAACATATTCAAATTCATCATTTATTACACCAATATGTGCATTGTCACCAACAGTTAAATCAATAACCGCGTGACTTAATGAAATTTTTGTTGAAGCAATATTCTTATTAACAATATCAATAGTTATTTGATCTTCCGGAATAACAAATAATCTTATTAAACCTTCTTCATCTTGCGCAAAAACAAGATAATTTTCAGATAAAAGCTGTTCATTACTAATTTGCTTTGTACCTTTAATTGTCCACTGTCCATTATTTCTAACTGCTTTTGTAGAAATATTACTTATTGAAGCTAAACCTGATTCGGAACATAAAATTCCTATTGTTTCTTTAGAACTTAAAACAGTATTAGCATTATTATTTCCATAAGCTTTAACTATTTCTCTTAATATAACCTGATCAGCCAATACTGAAGCTACGCCCGAGTTTACTTTTGCAATTTCTTCCATTGCCACTGTTAATCCTAGATAATCGTCATAAACATGACTTTCTGAAGGAAGAAATCCATAAGTTTTTGCTAGCATTTTTTTTGCTATTTCTTTAGTATTTGTATCTTGAATTTCAGATATGTTTTGGTTTGCAAGCTTCATGCATTCAATGTGTTTGGAGCCTAGTTCAAATTGTCCAGCCATATTCATTTATCCTTTTATGTTTATCAGTAAATTATAACCTTATACTATTTAGTTAATTAAGATATCACAAACTTATTAAATAAACCAGATTTTTACCTTAATTTTACAAATATTGTTTAACAAGCTTCATGCTGCAATATTCACCACACATTGTACATGGAGCGCCATCATCAATTTTTTCAAAAATATCTTTATCTATGGCATATTCAGCCTGCTTTGACCAATCGAGATTCATTCTTGCAATAGACATCTGACGATCACGTTCTATGGCACTTTTTCTTCCATTTGCAACATCAGCAGCGTGGGCTGCAATTTTACAAGCAATTACTCCTTGTCTTACCTGCTCTAAATTTGGCAAGCCAAGATGTTCGCTCGGTGTAACATAACAAAGAAAATCAGCACCGGACATAGCTGCCATTGTTCCGCCTATAGCGGAAGTTATATGATCATATCCTGGGGCTATATCAGTTACTAGCGGTCCTAGAACATATAAAGGAGCTCCCTGTGTAAGTGTTTTTATTGTTTGAATCATACCTGCGACAAGATTAAGAGGTACATGTCCAGGACCTTCCACCATTGATTGAACGCCGGCTTTTCTTGCTCTATTCACAAGTTCAGCAAGGACAATGGTTTCCATAACCTGAGCCCTGTCGCCTGCATCGGAACCACAACCCGGCCTAAGCCCGTCACCCAATGAAAGCGTTACATCATAGGGTTTTACTATTTCAAGAAGTTCATCATAGTATTCATAAAGCGGGTTCTCTTTTTTGTGTCCTGAAATCCAGGCTGCATGCATTGATCCACCACGACTAACTATTCCTGTAGTTCTTCCCTGTTCTTTTAGGGCATTAACAACAGCTTTTGTGACTCCGCAGTGAACAGTTATAAAGTCTACACCATCTCTGCATTGCTCTTCTATTACTGAAAATAAAGTATCTTTATCTAAATTAAGGATTGATTCTTTTTCTCTTATTGATTCAACTGATGCCTGATAAACAGGAACAGTACCAATAGGAACTTTTGCTCTTGCTATAATTGCTTTTCTTGTTTTACTTATATTTTGACCGGTAGAAAGATCCATTATAGCATCAGCGCCGGTTTTTTCCGCCATATCCAGTTTAATTAATTCTTCTTCAAGACAGCTTCTCTGGTTAGATGTTCCCAAATTAGCATTTATTTTTATTGAAAGACCTTCTCCTACAGCTGTCGGAATAACATTTTCGTGGTTAATGTTTTTTAATATTACAATTTTTCCTTCCGCAACTTTATTAATAAGTTCTTCAGAAGAGATCTCTTCTTTTTTTAATATAGCCTGCATTTCAGGAGTCAATTCATTTCTTTTTGCTGATTCTATCTGGGTCATTTTTATGATTTTCCTTTATTTATAATACTTTGCAATCAAAACAAAACCATCATTGCGAGTTAAATAATACTATAAATAGAAAATTATTTCATTTGTAAATAAATCCAAAAGCATGCCCTTAAACAATAATTAATATAAAAATTTTGAATTTAAAAGCAGATTTTAGCTGCTGAAGAACGTTATCCCCTAAATTATTTGCAAAACACTTGTTATTATGTATAATCTTTATTAATAATAAATTCAATGTAAAGAAATTAATATTAAAAAAAGTTAATAATATATTTTTATAGACTATATTTATTTACTGCTCGCTATATAAGAAAAATTTACCGAAATTTGCTATAATCAAATTGAGGTAATAAATATTTAAAGCAACAATTACTTAATATAGTTGACATAAAAATTAAATTAACTTAATTTAAACTTTACGATGTGTTTAAATTGAACCTCTATATGGGGAATTGTTAAGATAATTTAATTAAAGGGTAAGAATAGCAATGACATTACCAAAAGTAGCATACTTCTCAATGGAAATGGCGATCGACCAAACATTAAGCATATATTCCGGTGGTCTTGGATTTTTGGCAGGAAGCCATATGCAATCAGCAGGCTATCTTGGAGTTCCGATGGTAGGTGTTACCATATTATGGTCGTTTGGATACTATGATCAAAGGATTAACAGTGAAGGTACTGTTGAAATAGCTTATGTTAGAAAATACTATGACTTTTTGACAGACACAGGCATCACTGTTGATGTTGAAATTTATGGAAGAACAGTTAAAGTTAAAGCTTTTAGGCTTGAGCCGGAAATTTTTGGAACATGTCCTATATATTTATTATCTACAGATCTTCCTGAAAATGCTCCTGAAGACAGAGCTATTACTCATAAACTCTATGATGGTGATGAAAGAACCCGTATAGCTCAAGAAACTGTACTTGGTATAGCAGGCGTAAGAGTTCTTAGGCAGGCACAATACGACTTTGATATGATTCATATGAACGAAGGTCATGCATTGCCTGCAGCATTCGAACTTTTAAGAGAATTTAACGGCGATTTGGCTAAAGTTAGAGAAAAAACAGTATTTACTACCCATACACCTGTTTCAGCAGGAAATGAAGTTCACTGGGTTGATACATTAAAAGATGGTGGTTTCTTTGCAGGAACTTCCAGAGAAAAAGCTGTTCAATTAGGTGGCGAGAATTTCTCTCTTACCGTTGCAGCATTAAAAATGAGCAGACTTGCAAATGCTGTTTCACAGCTTCACGGTCTTGTTTCAAATAAAATGTGGGATTATGTTGAAGACAGATGTCCTATTATAGCCATTACAAATGCTGTAAATCTTCATTACTGGCAAGATCGCAGAATCCCTAAAGCTGAAAAATCTTCCAACTATCAAGATATTCTTGATGTTAAAACAGAAATGAAAAAAGAACTCTTTAAATATGTTGCAGGTACAACAGGCAAACGTTTTGATCCTAATGTACTTACAATCACATGGGCAAGAAGATTTGCTGATTACAAAAGAGCTTGGATGATATTAATGGATAGAGAACGTATCTCCAAACTTCTTAAAGAAGGTAAAATTCAAATTATATTTGCAGGCAAATTCCACCCTGCTGATACTCTTGGTCGTGATATGTTCAATAACATTCTTAAACAGTCATACGAACTTCCTAACGTGGTTGTTCTTCCAAATTATGAGCTTGAACTCAGTGCTCTTCTTAAAAAAGGCAGCGATATATGGTTAAATACACCGTTAAGACCTTTCGAAGCATCAGGTACTTCCGGGATGTCAGCTAATATGAACGGTGCTCTTCATCTTTCAACATTTGACGGTTGGACAGTAGAAGGCACATTCCATGATATCAACGGATTTACCATAACTTATCCGGGACTTGATGATGATATTCCTTGGGAAGAAAGACACTGGAAAGATTATGAATGCTTAATGGACATCGTTGAGAATAAAATTCTTCCAACATACTATGAAGAAAAGCCAAGATGGTCGCAATTAATGCGTCAGGCGGTCAGAACATCTGAAGCATATTTCCACTCTGACAGAATGGTTACCGAGTACTACAACAGATTGTATAAACCAATCGCTCTCGGTATTCCAAATGAAGAAGCTGACGAGGTTGTTACCTTAGAACAACCAAGCTCAAGCGACTTGACTTATTCTAAAATGAAATAAATCAAATTTAAAATATTTAAAAAACGGGTTGATCTAATTGATCAACCCGTTTTAATTTTATTCATTTACAAGACAAGAAAGAATTTCCCCGTAATAAAGAACGTGGTAATCTTTTTCTTCGCCGTAAACATTTTTAACATATTCACCCATGCCGGAAGACTCAAGCGCTTGTTTATAAATGATTTTGCATTCAAGATGAACGTCACAATCCGCTATAATTGGTGAATTAACTTTTTTGCCATCCTGAATTTTAAGATTTAATTCTTTAAACTTATCTAAATTTCTTCCTGATTTGCTTCCGCAAAATGTTAATTCTTCTTTAAGCTGATTTTTTATGGGAAAACTTACCGTAAAATCTTCTGCATTCTCAATTAATTTATATGTATGACGGGAATATCTTACCATTACGGTAAAAATAGTTTTATTCCACATAAAACCGAGATTTCCCCACGCAATTGTCATTGTGTTAATAATTCCGGCTTTGTCTTTAACTGTCAAAAAAGCCCCCTGCGGAAGCTGCTTCTGGATTTTTTCCGAAACACTAACATAATTAACTTCTTTCATGTTTTATCTCCTTATTGTAAAAATCAGGTATAATCAGTTTTATAACATCAAAACGGGTTCAATTAAATCCTATGAAAAAAAATCAAATTCAAGAAGCCGAGCTATATTTTGTCAGCGGACAATTGTTTGAGGCTGAAATGTTATACAGAAAAATTTTAAAAATTAAATCAGTTTCGGAAGAACAAAAAGCACGAATTTACTGCAATCTCGGCATAATTTATTCTATTCAGGGCGAGCTTAAAAAAGCTGAAGCTGAATATTTGAATTCGCTTGACATTAACAAAAAATTAAACCGTCAGGAAGGATTGTCAAATATTTACTGCAATCTCGGAGTGCTTTATTCCAACTGGGGTGATATGGCAGAAGCTGAAAATATGTACAGGCAATCGCTCGAAATAGATGAGAATTCGGGAAAAATGGAAGGCGTTGCAGGAATTTGCATTAATCTGGGGAATATTTACTATATTCAAGGAAAACTTGAAGACGCCGAAGCAATGTTTAACAAGGCTATGACCATAAGCAAGTATCTTGAACTGTTTGACAGTCTGCCTATTATTTTTTCAAATCTTGGCAGCATAAATCTTTTTTGGGGCAAGCTCGGAAAAGCTGAAGAATTATTTAGAAATGCTTTGAAAACAAGTGAGCTTTTAAAAAATAATGAAGCTATTTCTTCAATTTACACAAGTCTGGCTTCTGTTAATCACAAATGGGGAAACATTGAAACGGCGATTACACTTTGTCAGAAAGCAATCTCCATAAGCCTCGAGCATAAAATCCTCGAAAGTGAAGCTAATTCTTATAGCGTACTGGCAGAAATTTACAAAACACAGGGAGATTTTTCTCAAGCGGAAAAGTTTTTCAAACAATCCCTTGAAATTGATGAAAAACTCGAAAAAAAAGTTGGGATTGCTGACGATTTTTGCGGATTGGCTTCTGTTTGTGTTGTTAACAATGAATTTAAAAAAGCTGAAGAACTTTTAAACAAATCCTTTGAAATAAACAAAAAAATGGAAAACTTAAGTGGTATGGCTGAAAATCATTACGAATTTGCAAATCTATTCAAAAGAAAGAAAGAATTTGACGTTGCAGAAGTAAAATACAGACAATCTCTTGAAATTGCAGAAAAAACAAATGATATAGAGCGAAAAGGCAAATGTTTCTGCGAACTCGGCGATTTGTATGTATTAATGGAAGATTTTAAAAAAGCAAAAGAAGCTCTCGATAAATCAATGGAAATAAATCAGGGATGCAACTTTAAAGAGAACATTGCAAAGACTTATAATTACTACGGCAACTTGTCTTTATACTTTTTTGAAAAGCAAGAAGCCCTAAAAAACTATAATTCCGCTCTTAAATTATTTGAAGAATTGGGAAATCAGCAAAAAGCTGCTGACATAAAACTTTTAATAGGCACCATTGAAAAATAAATAAGTGCTTGATAATAAAAATTTTGTATTTTATAATTGATTAACAAACGAGGGGTGGTAGCTCAGTTTGGTTAGAGTACCTGCCTGTCACGCAGGGGGTCGCGG
>Ga0209000_1000632_pt1 | contig 30561 bp, 27 predicted proteins | sample RifGroD2_FD_183998 | JGI IMG/M metagenome (GOLD analysis project Ga0209000, IMG submission 183998) | Groundwater microbial communities from Rifle, Colorado, USA - Groundwater D2 (SPAdes) (version 2) | ecosystem: Environmental > Aquatic > Deep subsurface > Groundwater | place: Rifle, Colorado... | reverse complement strand
AGGAGGGTGGGGGCAAGAAACTGTCGCCAATTATGGAAACGTCATTAACATAAGCAACGTAACAACACAATATGCCGAAATGCATAGATATTCTTGCCTGTATTTTTCACCTGGGCATCCAAGTATACTTCCGCCAAAGTATTAACCGTCGAAGCAGGAGTTGTGGTGAAAACAGTGATTTATCTTAAAAACATACGCTTCAATTTGTGTTTTTAGGTTTATAGAGGCTCCCTAAGTGCATAAAAAACTTGATATTCTTTTTGTTAATCCTGATTCATCCGCTAAGGCATACCAAGGACTTGCCACAGTTTATTCCGCTATAGAGCCACCAACCTGGTCTCTGTTGTTGGCCGAGTCTTGCCGTTCAAAAGGGTTTGGGGTTGCTATTCTCGACTGTGACGCTGAAAGACTTACTCTTGAGCAATCGGTGCGAAGAGTCGAAGAGTTGCGGCCGCGTCTGATCGTTTTTGTGGTTTACGGACAAAATCCAAACTCTGGCACCACGAGCATGATTGGCGCATTGGCCATGGCGAGGGCGCTCAAAGACCATCATCCTGAATTTTCGATTTGTTTCGTCGGGTCGCATACCAGTGCGCTGCCAATGGAAGTGCTCGCGTACGACTGTGTCGATATCGTGCTGCTAAATGAAGGCGTATACGCTCTGCACAATCTCCTCAAGAGCAATCTGGGTGACGATCTGCAATACATCAAGGGTATCGGCTACAAGAAGCGCGGACCGGCAAACTTCAGAATTCCTACGCTCAACCCGCCACAGGATGTGGTGCCGCAGGAGCTCATGGATCAAGATTTGCCAGGCTATGCGTGGGATCTTCTGCCTTACCGAGAAAGACCGCTAGACCTTTATCGCGCACATTTTTGGCACGCAGAATTTAACCATGGCAAGCGAACGCCTTTTGCTGCCATTTATACTTCTTTGGGTTGTAGTTTTAGCTGTGATTTTTGCATGATCAACATCATCAATCGCGTCAATAACGGCGAGGAAGTTAATGCCGCAGATTCGCGAGGGATGCGCTTCTGGAGTCCTGAGTGGGTAAGCCGTGAAATGCGCAAGCTCGCCAACATGGGCGTGCGTACTTTGCGGATTAGCGACGAGATGTTCTTTTTAAACCGAAAATACTACACGCCGATACTTCAACAGGCCATTGATCAGGATTTCGGCTTCAATATGTGGACCTACTCGCGAGTCGATACGGTTCGCAGAGACTCGCTTGACCTGTTTAAACGTGCAGGGGTTAACTGGCTTGCGCTTGGTGTTGAAGCAGGCAATCAATTGGTGCGCCAGGAAGTGTCGAAAGGCTCCTTCCAGGAAGTCAATATTCGCGAAGTTTGCAAGACGATTAACGACTCCGATATCAAAATCATCAGCAATTACATTTTTGGATTCCCGGAAGACACCATGGATACCATGCAAGAGACATTGGATCTCGCGATGGAACTCAACACCGAGATGGCAAATATGTACCCATGTCAGGCATTGCCTGGTAGTCCGATGTACAACACCGCAAGGAAAAATGGGTGGGCACTGCCTGATTCATATGAAGGGTACGCCTTCCTGTCATACGAAAGCCAGCCCCTGCCAACCAAGTACGTGAGTTCAGCAGATGTTTTGAGGTTCCGTGACGAAGCCTGGCAAAAATACTTTACCAACCCTGCTTACCTAAATCTTGTCGAGCAGAAATTCGGCGTACTCGAAAGAAAGAATATCGAAGATATGGCCAGCATCCGCCTTAAACGCAAAATTCTGGGAGATTGAGTAAACATGATCATTACGCGAACCCCGTTCAGAATTTCTTTTTTTGGTGGTGGCACCGACTATCCGGGCTGGTATCGGGATCATGGCGGTGCAGTATTGGCAACGACTATCGATAAATACTGCTACATCACATGCCGCCGTTTGCCGCCGTTTTTTGAGCACAAGCATCGTATTGTTTACTCCCACATCGAAAATGTGCGCCATAACGATGAAATCAATCATCCTGCAGTGCGGGCGGTGTTTAATTGGGCAAACGTGGTTGAAGGGTTGGAGATTCACCACGACGGGGATTTGCCGGCACGTTCCGGCTTGGGCTCCAGCTCGGCCTTTACCGTCGGCTTGACGCATGCGCTGTATGGCATTCGTGGCCAAATGTCTAGCCAGGACGCTCTGGCGAGAGATGCTATCCATATCGAACAAAACCTCATCGGCGAGAACGTAGGCTCGCAGGATCAGGTGTCGGCAGCCTACGGTGGATTCAACCGTATAGATTTTCATCGAGACGACACTTTTGACGTGTCACCGCTCATCCTTCCGGTGCACAGGCGCGATGAACTCCGTGACCACCTAATGCTCTGCTTTACTGGGTTTTCTCGTATCGCTGACGAAATCGCGAAATCCAAGATCGACAATCTCAAAAATCGCGAAACGGAACTCAAACGCATGAGAGAAATGGTCGACGAAGCCATTGCCATCCTTGCGGATAGTAGCGTCTGTATTGATGAATTTGGAAAACTGCTCGATCTGAGCTGGAAGCTTAAGCGCAGTCTTTCTGACCGGGTTTCAACTCCGGAAATCGACCAGATTTACGATGAAGCCATGCGTGCCGGTGCAATCGGCGGCAAGATTCTCGGCGCTGGCGGCGGCGGATTTATGCTGCTTTTCGCGAAACCCGAGAAGCATGCTGCAATTCGGGAACGCCTTAAAAATCTGGTGCATGTATCCTTCAATTTTGATGATACCGGTAGCCGTGTCGTGCTGTATCAACCCAACGGCCTGTAATTGATGAATAAAACAGATAAAATTTTTGTTGCCGGGCACGCCGGCTTAATTGGTTCAGCGGTTGTTCGCCGCTTGCAAAGCGAAGGATTTGGCAATTTGCTATTGGCCAGTCATGCTGATCTGGAACTGACGGATGCCGCAGCAGTGGATCGTTTTTTTGACGAACACTCACCGGAATATGTGGTGCTGGCTGCGGGCAGAGTCGGTGGCATTATCGAGAACCAGACCTACCCGGCCGATTTCATGAACGCCAACCTGGCGATTCAATTAAATGTGCTCAAGGCCGCTCACCGCTCGAATGTGCGCAAACTGATTTTGTTTGCCTCCTCCTGCATGTATCCGCGTGAATGCCCGCAACCTATGGCAGAGACAGCGCTGCTATCCGGACATCCCGAGCCGACCAGCCTTGCCTACGCGATTTCAAAACTGGCCGGCATGCAGATGTGTCTTGCCTATAACCAGCAATATGGCGAGCAACGCTTTATCCCGGTGATTCCCAATAGTGCTTTTGGCCCCAACGACAACTTTGACCCAAAATCAGGACACGTCCTCTCATCCTTGATTCGGCGCTTCCATGAGGCACGCCAAACCGGCGCGCAGAGTTTGACGCTTTGGGGAAGTGGCACACCGCGTCGCGAGTTCATTCATACCGATGACATCGCCGATGCCAGTATTGCCCTGCTCGCCGGGGATACAACCACGCTTACATTGCCCCTGAATCTGGGAACGGGTAGAGATTTTTCTATTCGCGAATTGGCGGAAACCATTGCCCGCGTGATTGGTTACTCCGGAGCCATCGAATGGGATACAAGCAAGCCGGATGGTGCCCCGAGAAAATTACTCGACAGCACTCGGCTGCGCGCCTTTGGCTGGCAACCTGCCGTGGATTTTGAAGAAGGACTCAAAGGCACCTACCAGTGGTATCTCGACCATGTATTGAGCACGGAGGCTTGTTCGTGAACGTTGGTCCTATCGATCTGCGCGCAAAGGCGCATTGGGTATGGAGAGAAACACTGGCGGTACATCGCCGTGCTCCGGAAACCCGTCTGGCTTCATCGCTCTCACCCATCGAAATCTTCGTAGCGCTCTATTACGGCGGTGTACTGCGCTTCGATCCTGCACAGCCGCTTGCCGAGCATCGGGACCGCTGCATTATCAGCAAGGGGCATGGTTCGATTTGCATGTACCCAATTCTGGCTGACTTGGGCTATTTCCCTCTGGAGGAGCTGCAGCGGGTCTGCCAAGCCGGCAGCTTTCTTGGTGGGATACCCGACCCGGTGATTCCGGGTTACGAAACCGTCAACGGCTCGCTGGGTCATGGCTTGGGTGTTGCGTCAGGTATGGCCTTGGGGCTAAAGCGCAAAGGCAGTGATCGAAGCGTGTTTGTCGTGGTTGGCGATGGTGAGCTACACGAAGGTGCGAACTGGGAAGCGATCATGTTTGCCGCCCAGCATCGGCTAGACAATTTGCACCTGATCGTCGATGACAACGGGATTAGCATGCTCGGCTACACAGATGACATCGTTAGCCATGACCCGCTCTCGGTGCGCTTGTCAGCCTTCGGTTGGGATTGTATGGAAGTCGACGGGCATGATGTCGCAGCCGTACAGGCAGCCCTGCTGCAAATGAAAGCAAGCTGTGCAGGAAAGCCGCAAGCGCTGATAGCCCGAACCTTGAAGGGGCACGGTGTACCTGGCCTGGAAAATGCCCCGCTCTCGCACATTATGAACCCCAAACCGGAGCTGATTGACAGCCTGCTGGAGCAAAACCCATGAGCGTCAAACCTCTTGCCATGCGCGATGTATTGCTCGACCGTATCTGGCGAGCGATGGCGGAAGATCATAAGATTTTCTTTGTTTGTGCCGATTTCGGCTCCCCAATCCTCGACAAAATCCGCGCTGATTTTCCTGAGCGTTTCGTCAATGTCGGGATCGCCGAGCAAAATCTGATCAACGTTTCAGCCGGCTTGGCACTGGAAGACTATACCGTTTTCGCCTACGCCATTGCCCCCTTCATCACCATGCGCTGCTACGAGCAAATTCGGGTCAGCTTAGCGTTGCTCTCTGAAGTGCGCCCCATGAACGTCAATTTGATCGGCGTGGGAGCGGGTTATAGCTACGTGGTCTCCGGGCCGACCCATCAGTGTTACGAAGATATTACTTTGATGCGCGCGCTGCCTAATTTCCGGGTGCTTTCACCTTCTGACCATGTCAGTGCCGGAGCACTCTTTGATCGTTGCGTGAGCTCCACGGGCCCAAAATATCTGCGGTTGGATGCCCAGGTATTGCCAGTGCTTTATGAAGCCGGTGCGCCCGACTTGGATGTCGGCTTTCATGTCCACCGCAGTGGCGATGGCGTCTGTCTGGTGGCAACCGGCTACATGTTGCATACCGCCCTCAAAGTGGCCGAGAGCCTTACCGCTGCCGGGCATTCGGTCGGAGTCATAGACCTCTTCGATATTTCCCATTTTGCGGCAGACCAGCTTCAGGCGGTGCTCTCACCCTACACGGGCATCGTTACTCTCGAAGAAGGTTTCCGTGGACGAGGCGGCGTCGATGCCATGCTCTTTGAATTCATTGCCCGGCGTGGATTGGCTGCGCGCATGCTCAATATCGGTGTCGAAGGCGCTTACCGCTTCGAACTCGGCTCACGTATGGAGTTGCACGAGCAGGTAGGAATCGGCCATGGTTCCGTACTGCGTAGCGTGACGACATTTATACAATCACTTTCTGATTAATTTTGGTAAAAAAAGATGAAATTTCCTCTGATGCGTAACAACATCCTGCGCGAAGACCTTGACGCGGTGATCGAACATTTGAAACAGGACGATCCGATCCTGACCCACGGTGCTAACGTAAGAGCCTTTGAAGCTGAATGGTCTGAATGGCTAGGCGTGAAATACAGCGTGTTCGTTAACTCAGGTGCATCAGCGAACCTGTTGACCATGGCGATTCTCAAGATTCGCCACCCGGAAGGAGGTGAAGTCATTACTCCGCCTCTGGCATGGGTTTCCGATGTTGCATCGGTACTGCAAAACGGGTTCACTCCGGTGTTTGCAGATATTGATCCACGTACTCTGGCAATGGATTCAGCCCAGATTCTGAGCAAAATCACCGACAGGACCAGGGCGGTATTCCTCACCCACGTACAAGGATTCGACGGGCTGACGGACGAACTGATCGACGAATTAAAACGCCGCAATATCCCGCTGATTGAAGATGTTTGCGAATCCCACGGTGCTACCCACAACGGCAAGCGGCTGGGCAGCCTTGGGTGGATCTCAAATTTTTCATATTACTACGCTCATCACATGAGCACTATCGAGGGCGGCATGGTCTGCACCAATGACCCGGAAGTCTATCAGCAGGTTCGTATGCTGCGCTCTCATGGCATGGTACGGGAATCGAATGATCCAGCCGTACGCTCCAAATATCAGGAGGACAACCCGGAGTTGAACCCGGACTTCATTTTCGCCTTCCCTGCCTATAACATGCGCAATACCGAGATCGGCGGCATTATGGGGCGCAGCCAGCTCAAGCGTCTGGATAAAATTGTGAAGCGCCGGACTGAAAACCTGCTGCGTTTCTTGAAGCAAATTGATTCGTCAAAATACCGCACCGACTTCAAGCTGGAAGGCTCCAGCAACTACGCCTTTAACCTCATTTTGAAAAAGCCGGATGACGATCTGGTTCAACGCCTCATGCAGAAAATGCGGGAGTCTGGCGTCGAGTTCCGCAGAGGCAGTGCAGGCGGTGGCAATCAGGTTCGCCAACCCTATCTGAAGGGTATCGTGCCGGACGGACATCATCGCGAATTCCCTGAAACGGAGCACGTTCATTTTTACGGTTTTTATATTGGCAACTTCCCGGATTTGACGAACGAAGAAGTGGACGAGATCTGCGCAATCCTGAATGCGGCATAAGGTAGAAGGAGGTGACCTCAGTCATTATTCTTGCCGGTGGTTTGGGCACGCGTCTTCGCAGTGTCGTGCCGGGCGTGCCGAAGCCGATGGCACCGATCAGCGGGCGACCGTTTCTTGAGCATCAGCTTGACTACTGGATTAAACAAGGGGTCAGCCATTTTGTGCTGTCCGTTTGCTATCGGCATGAGGTCATCATTGATCACTTCGGCAATAGCTACAAGGGTGCCGAGCTTGATTATGTCATTGAGGAAACCCCGCTCGGTACGGGTGGGGGGTTTTTGTTGGCCGCTGAAAAAATTGGCCAGGATGAACCATTTTTACTGCTGAACGGGGACACTTATTTTGCTGTGGACTTGAAGGCATTGATCGAATTCTCCTTGGCAAACGACGCAGACTGGTGCTTCTCTTTGTTTCGTACCAATGAAGAGGGGCGGTACATGGGCATGGATATTTCGTCACAAGGGCAAATTGTCTCGCTCAAGTCGGGCACTGGCCGACCGGGCCGCTTGGCGAACGGAGGCGTATATTGGGTTAACCCACGCGCCCTACGCAGTGAAAAATTTTCACCGGGCGACAAAGTCTCTCTGGAGGACGACATCTTTCCAGCTGCCATGGCTTCTGGCCAGCGCCTGTTGGGTGTTGAGTTCCCGGGCACCTTCATAGACATTGGCGTACCCGATGACTACTATCGCGCACCAGCTTTGCTCACGCTGTAGAAAGGATATCCGTTGAATACGATTGCACGACTAAAGAAAAATCTGGAAGCCTCCATACAAGCCAAGCATCAGTTGCTTGCCGACGAAGAGTGTCTCAGGTTGTTTTCCAAGGCTGTAGAAACTGTCATCGACCGATACAAACAGGGCGGGCGCATCTACATCGCAGGCAACGGAGGCTCAGCCGCTGACGCACAGCATTTGGCTGCCGAATTTGTCAGCAAGTTGGCGCGCGACAGAGCCCCCTTGCCAGCTGAAGCTCTTACGGTAGATAGCTCCATACTCACCGCCATTGGTAACGACTATGGCTATGACTTGGTGTTTTCCCGACAACTTGCCGGCAAGGCGACGGCAAAGGACGTATTCCTTGGCATAACCACTTCAGGGCAGTCTCCGAATATTCTAAAAGCGCTGGAGCAATGCCGCGCCATGGGAGTACCGAGTATCGTTTTTTGCGGACGCGATGGTGGTCAGGCAAAAGCGATGGCCGATCATGCCATTGTCGTTCCAGGAATAGCCACAAGCACCATCCAGGAACTGCACATCGTATTGGCGCACACACTCTGTGAATGTGTCGAAGTGGCGATGTTCGGTGAATGATTTTTTGATAACTACAAAAGGAACACAATGAGCTATAACATTCTCGTCACCGGCGGTGCCGGCTACCTCGGTTCCACTATGGTTCCGGATCTGCTTAATGCAGGCCACAAAGTGACTGTGCTGGATAACTTCATGTTCAAGCAGACCAGCCTTAATCACGTTTGTAACAACCCCAATTTTTCTGTCGTCAAGGGTGATATTCGCATCGAAAGCGTGATGGCACCGCTGCTTAAAAAGGCTGACGTTGTTATTCCGCTGGCCGCGTTGGTCGGAGCACCATTGTGTAACCTCGACCCAGTGGGCGCAACAACGATTAACCACGATGCAATTACGCTGATGATAAAGCTGCTGTCCAAGCAGCAAATCGTACTCATGCCGACCACCAACAGCGCTTACGGCACCGGCGATGAAAACAACTTCTGCACTGAAGAGTCACCCCTGCGCCCTATTTCTCAATACGCCATAGAAAAGGTGGGGATCGAAAAGGAGCTGATGCAACGCGAAAACGCGATCAGCTTCCGCCTTGCCACCGTGTTTGGCATGTCACCACGCATGCGGATTGATCTGCTCGTGAATGACTTCACCTACCGCGCCGTTAATGATCGATTCGTCGTTTTGTTTGAGAGCTACTTCAAGCGCAACTACGTGCATGTGCGCGATGTCTCGCGTGCTTTCCAGCACGCCATCATCAACTTCGACAAAATGAAGGGGCAGATTTACAACGTCGGTCTTTCCGAAGCAAATGTGTCGAAGAAAGAACTCTGCGAGACCATCCAGAAGCAAGTGCCAGACTTTGTCTTTATCGATGCACCAGTAGGTAAAGACCCCGATCAGCGCAACTACATTGTATCGAACGAAAAAATTGAGGCAACAGGCTACAAAACCTCAATGTCGCTTGATGCTGGTATAGCAGAGTTGATCAAGGGTTACACCATGATCAAGAACACACGCTACGGCAACGTTTAACGGTCTCGTAGTAATGTCTTCAGCGTTACCCGATGTTTGGGATTACCTCGTTGTGGGCGGTGGAATTATCGGGTTGACGGTTGCGCGCGAGTTGCGCAAGCGCTACCCGGCAGCGAGCATTGCTGTGCTGGAAAAAGAGGCTGCCTTGGGCAAGCACGCCAGCGGCCGCAACAGTGGCGTGCTGCATAGCGGCATCTACTATGACAGTAGCACCTTGAAAGCCAAGGTTTGTGCGGAAGGTGCACGCCGCATGAAGGCATTTGCGGCGGAGCATGGGATCAACTGCCAGCACTCCGGCAAGGTCATTGTTGCCACCTCTCCGCAGGACTTGCCCGTGATTGACCGCCTGCTCAAAAATGCGCAGGAGAATGGCATACGAGCAGAGCGACTGGATGAGCAAGGCATCCATCAAATTGAACCCCATGCCGGTGTTTACCAGCAGGGTATCCATTGCCCGGATACCGCAGTGATTGATAGCAAGGCGGTGTTGTCGAAGTTGCGAGAGTTGCTCACCGCTGAGGGAGTGGAGATATTTTTTAATGCCCCAGTGACCTCAGTCGAAGTTGCGGCACGCCCGCCGGCGAATTCAGCTATGGCTACCTGTTCAACTGCGCCGGCGCATCCGCCGACAAGGTGGCGAAACATTACGGGCTGGGTCTGGACTACACCCTGGTGCCTTTCAAAGGTATCTACTTCAAACTGCGCCCTGAGCGTGCGCACTTGGTACACGCCAACATCTATCCCGTACCCGACATTAACCAGCCCTTTCTGGGGGTGCATTTGACCCGCGTAGCCAGCGGTGAAGTTTATGCGGGCCCGACCGCAATACCTGCGCTGGGTAGGGAAAATTACGGCATTCTGCAGGGAGCACAGTTGGGTGAATCGCTACGAGTTGGTTTTGAAGTGTCCAAGATGTATTTGGCCAACCATCAAAATTTCCGCCAGTTGGTGCATACCGAACTGGGCAAGTATCGCAAGAAAAATTTCTTCGCTGCGGTGCGTAAGCTGATGCCGGAATTGACTTGTGACGACCTTGTTCCCAGTGACAAAGTCGGCATCCGCCCGCAACTGATCAACATGCGCGAAAAAAAGCTGGAGATGGACTATGTCATCGAAAAATCTCCCGATTCACTCCATGTGCTGAATGCAATTTCACCCGCATTCACCAGCTCGCTGGCTTTTGCCGAATGGATTGTGGATGAAAGCGGTGCAGTCTGATGGTCTCCACTCGGACCTGAACAACTTACGATGGCCATTTTATTGTAGAAAAGTATGAAACAAATAACTTCCGTGACGTCATGAAAACTTCAACGCCAATACTAACGCTAGCTCAATTTTTTCGTCAGGTGCTTCAACATCGCGACATGATTTTTGCGTTAGCAGTTAGAGATTTGCAAAGCAGATATATCGGCACATTGGGCGGAATTCTTTGGGCATTTATTCACCCCCTTGCAATAGTCACCGTCTTCTATTTCGTTTTTGCAATTGGTTTTCGCGCACAGGGGCCAAGCAGTACCCCATTTATTCTCTGGTTTGTGTGTGGTCTGGTTCCTTGGTTCTACTTCAATGACACGCTGCTGGCCATTACAAACTCGATTACCGGCAATGCGCACCTGGTTAAGAAAACTATTTTCCCAACCGAAGTCCTGCCTTTGGTGCATGTAGCCTCAAGCCTTTTCCCCCATATGATTTTCATGCTTCTTTTGGCTGGAATGATGATGTTTTTCAACATACCATTCTTGGCCGAGCGCCTGCTTGTTGCCTACTATCTGGTATGTACGGTTACGCTCGTGCTTGGCCTGGGGTGGTTGTTATCAGCATTGCAGGTGTTCTATCGGGATATAGCGCAAGCGCTTGCCGTGATACTCAACCTTTGGTTCTGGGCGACGCCGATCGTATGGTCGCAGGAGATTGTTCCTGCCGAGTACCGTGGCCTTCTGTCTTTCAACCCTATCTTCTATATTGTTGAGGGTTACCGTGGTTTGATGATTTACAACACAACGGTATGGCCAAATACACAAGAAACAGCTTTTTTCTGGAGCATTAACCTGATTGTTTTTTTTGTGGGCATCTATGTATTTCGTCGCCTGAAGCCTGAGTTTGCCGATGTCATATAGCAAAGAACCTATGGATCAAGATATTGCCATTTCCGTTCGTCAAGTTTCGAAGAAATTCAGGCTATTCAACTCGCCTAAAGAGCGTATTGCCGAGGCATTACATCCATTCAGAAAGCAATACCATCGTGAATTTTGGGCGCTGAAAGATATTTCTTTCGATATTTATCGTGGCGAAATTGTTGGAATACTTGGCAAGAATGGGTCAGGTAAATCTACTCTACTGCAGATTGTTTGTGCTGTTATGCAGCCTACTGAGGGGAAGGTTGAAGTCAGTGGCCGTATCTCTGCATTATTGGAGTTAGGTGCTGGCTTCAACCCGGAATTCACCGGAAGGGAAAACGTCATTCTGAACGGCTCGATCATGGGAGTTTCTCGTCAGGAGATGTTGCAGAGGCTCCCTGCTATCGAAGCATTTGCAGATATTGGCGATTTTTTTGACCAGCCTGTAAAAACCTATTCCTCAGGTATGTTTGTGCGTGTGGCATTTGCAGCGGCTATTCATGTTGACCCCGAAATACTGGTTGTTGACGAGGCGCTCAGTGTTGGTGACTCAAAGTTCCAGCATCGTTGCTTTCAGCGCATCCGGGAGTTCATGGAGCAGGGCAAGACTATTTTAGTTGTTTCACACAGCACGGATACCTTATTACGAATATGTCACCGAGGCATTGTTTTCGACTCCGGAAAGTTAAGCCATATTGGCCCCATTGCTAGCGCAGTCAATCATTATCAGAACCTGTTATTCGGGTCGCCGGATGCTGTAGAAAAACTTTCTGAACCTGCATCTGCGGACGAGAAAAATAAAGTCGAAGTTTCCACCTCCGTAATTGGTGCGCTATCTGATGACACACGTGACAAGGTGTCGGAGAAGCCAAACTACAATTCACACGAAGTGCGTTTAGGCAGCGGGGCAGCAACAATAATTGATTTTGATCTGATGTCGGCTGGAGTAATCAATCCCCACGAAATTACGGCTCAATCAGAAACGGAGCTCATCATCAAGATCAGGTTCAATGAAGCCCTTGCAAACACATCGGTCGGGTTTGCGCTGGTCACAATTGATGGAACCTATGTCTTTGGAACGAACATGTTCCTTATGCAGGTACCACTAATCAACGCTAAAGCAGGAAGTTGTTATGCGGTCAGATTCAAGTTTATGTCTCGGCTGGCGGGCGGCGAGTATTTTCTGAATGTCGGCTGCAATCAGCTTGTTGACGGAACCGATAAGTTTCTTGATGTTCGGCGATCAGTCGCTCGCATTAAGTTTTCCGACACGCCTGGGATTGTCGGCTTTGTCGATCTTGGTGTCGTGCATGAGGTGATCGACCTCAATATTGATCGGATTTGTTCGATATGAGTCCCGTTCCCGCGCTTGTGGTCGGTTACCCCCGCACAGGGTTCACTCTGCTCATCAGCGTAATTACTGAGATTTCAAATTGCGCAAATAGTGTAGGGTCTAGCCGTCATGCGCTGAAAACGTTTTGCGATACAGCGGGAATGCAGATATCGGAGCATATCGATCAGGTGTTCCAGCGTAGGGGCATTTCAAATAATCTCCTTTACAACTATAACTTCAGACAAATGGTCGGTGGGCCAAAGTGGCTGAAAGAGGGCAACGATGATACCGTCTGCTTTCGTAAATACATTGGGGTAAAAGGAAAGGGGGACTTTACCTTGATTACTTCGCACCCACGGCAGGTTCTTGATTATTACGAAATCCTGCACTCCCACGTCGCTCCAAGCCGCTGGGCGGCGCATCCCGCCTATGCGGGACATCAACGATTCTCATCTATCCGGCACCCTGCGGGCACGCTTGCTTCTGCCTGTTTTTCACTTAATGCGCTGGCGAGCGAATATATACAAAAGTTTGTTCCGCCGGAAAAAGACAATGACCTGCTTAGGCAGAAGCTTGCGCTTTACAAGCTTTCCGATCTTAATTTTTTTGAAGCCCTGCTAGGTCCGTTCAAGGTCTATTTGGAAGAGTTTTCCAGTTGCGCAGATCAATATGTGACGACACGCTGGGAAGATTTGATTCAAAGCCCTATAGATACCATTCTTAAGCTTGCTGATGAAATGGGAGTTTGCCTCGATCAGCAGCAGGCTATTGAGATATGGCGAAAAATCGATCATGTCAACCTTACCGGGGCGCATAAGCACAATCTTCGTCAAGGGCATGGAATTGTAGGTGGGTGGAAGCGTTGGGTCACTAACACCCATCTCGATATGATGCGAGATTACGGACTGGACGTTTTTTCGCAAGAATGGGGATATGGATCAATCGGAACCTTGGATGAATCCGCATACACGCCTTTCCAGAAACAGCTTGCGGACGCTATCGGAAACCGCGAGATCATTCGAGAATATGATGATGAAGATTTGTTTGGGTTTGCGTTCAACAAATCAAATCTGGATTTGAACCGGTTTTTATTCAAACGCTACGATTGGCGAACCCATACTCAGATTGAACGCTCATCCTGTACAGATGAGAATTTGGTGATGGAAGTGTGGGATGCTGCGGAATCTGCCTGCGAGAAAATCAACCTGTCTTTGGGCCAGTGGTTCGACTCCGCTGAAGCGACACACATCATGGACAAGCAACAGCTTATCGAGAGGATGGCGCTAGATATTGCCCCACTTTATTACGATTCTGCTGCGTTATCTGCGTGGAAGGATACTATGCTTCAAGCGATGAGCCACGATGACATGGAACAAAGGGGCGCGAGAATATCCCCTGTTCCAGATCAGCCTTCGCAAAAGCCCGCTGAACCTGTGCTTTTACAGAGCATTGGCACTATGAACATCATCAATTACGCTGGCAACTACTATGCCCTGCCGCAATGCTTGGGAACGATCGACTTTCACCAGCAGGATGTTATTGGTATGTTGGGCGTGCTGGTGGCTAGTAATATGGAAGATTTATTAATTTCTTTAAAGAAGAGTTCGATTTGATGCAAAAGCTCTATTTTGAATCGCCAACCTCGGAAGCATTCCTCAGGATTCTGTTGCCCCTGTGGGCAGATGAAGCCTTTAGTGTCTGCCTGATCGGTCATAATGATTTGGCAGATGAACTCGATGCGGCAGCTGTTCAACAAGGAGTTACTGTCCAGCGCAGCGACGTTCTACCGGCAGTCAGTTCAAAAAAAACACGGCAAAAGAAGACGCGATTGCTCATTTTCACCGAAAAATTTGGTGAGGAACTCGGCAAACAATTGTTGTCTTGTGTCGACCTGGATAATATAGTGGTCGTGGCCCCAGTCACAGACTGGCATTTCAGTCAGAAGCCACTATTTCTGGTGTCAATTCCAAAGTCGGGTACACATCTGATTTATGAGCTGGCTCAGGCGCTCGGCTATCACGCAGGCGTCGAGGCACCTGAGTTTCCCGTGGGACAGACCTGGTACTGCGTTGAATACACCAACTCGCATACCGTTGCGCGCGATTTTTTTGTAGATACGGTAAGGCGATCACCTTTCGGTAACCGCCATCACAGCTTTATGCATTCGCCGACCTTGTTTATGTATCGGCATCCCCTTGATATTTTAATTTCCGAAGCACATTACTATCATCAGGATGGCAAAACCGCATTTGCGGGTTGGCTTGATGGGCTTGATTTTGACGAGCGCGTTGCCCGCTTGCTCAATGACAACTGGCTTATTGGATCGCTGCGCGAACGGATTGGTGGCTTCCTGCCGTGGTTGGATTTCCCTAATGTTATTTCACTTTCGTTTGAAGAATTGATCGGCGCTGCAGGTGGCGGAAATGATTCAGATCAGCTGCAGCTTATTTGGTCAATTCAGCTAAAACTGCAAGTGCCCGGCGATCCGCGAGATATCGCCACACGTATATTCAACCCTAATTCTGCCACGTTCAGGTCTGGTCAACTGGGCGGCTACAAAAAGCACCTTCCCGCGCATACTGTCAGCGATTTTGTAATTCAAAATGAAGACATCCTGACAAAGTTGGGTTACCCCGCAGATGGTTCTGTCAACTTGCCAATAGACACAGCGTCTCGCCGAAAAAGGAAGATAGAATTTTCCAAGGTTGAATATGAAAGTATGCCGCTCAATATTGAGAGCGGTTTCCTCGGTTGTAATCTTGTACGATATTCCAAGCGTATCTATGCGGTTCCCATTGCGGCAGGTCAAGTCGCGCTTGAAGCATTGCCTGAAGACGTGTTGGCAGCGATTCCATCCGCTCCCTCTTTGAGTGAAATCAAAGCTATTCTCCTTATAGGCAACAACGATTTATTTCTCCGTCGCCAATCGCTTGACAAACTAGCTCAGGCCATTCAAGGGTCAGTACCTGTCCAGTTGGTTTATCAATATTGGATAGACTCTGACGAGCCTGGCGTTGTTGACGAATACAACGGCTTTAATCTGGTTTCGTTCCAGAACCGTTTTTTCGGAATTCGGCAAGCGTTGGGAGTGGTTGATTTATCCGAGAATCTAACTGCTTTGGTGCAACGAACTGCACCTGATGATTTTTTGATTGCTCGCTCTCTCGAACTGCTTCGTGATGATATTGATGATTTTTCTACATCGAAAAGAGTTCGCCAGGAGGCTGCCGCAGCGCATGAGCGCGCAATGGCGGTAGTGGGTGCGCTGGAGGTTCAGTTAACAAAATTCGCCGAAGACGCAATCTCTGAGCGGCAGGCAAACAAGCTCGAAGTTGACGCAGTTCGCCAGGAGGCTGCCGCAGCGCATGAGCGCGCAATGGCGGTAGTGGGTGCGCTGGAGGTTCAGTTAACAAAATTCGCCGAAGACGCAATCTCTGAGCGGCAGGCAAACAAGCTCGAAGTTGATGCGGTTCGCCAGGAGGCTGCCGCAGCGCATGAGCGCGCAGTAGCGATGGTGGGTACGCTTGAGGCGCAGCTCACGCTGTGTCAAACTGAAATCATGAAACAGCAACAACTGATCGGAGATTTGCAGGCGAACTGGGCGGTACGTATCGCCAGAAGCATCAAGCGGGTATTACGAGGTAATAAATGAACCAACAGCCATTGAGTGTCGCCGTACCGTGGAGCCTGAGCCACTACATTCCATTAAATGGCTTTCACCCGCTTTATCGTGCTTTGTTTGATCAGGCTCCGCCTGGCGTCGAACTTCATGCTTGGGACAACGTCAAGTTACACAACCGGTTCGAGCGCGACATTGAGATTCGCAACGTCGTGTTGAAGGTGGCAAACGAAGAGAATAGCAAGTTAAAAAAACTTACTGGTCAATCCATTGAAAAAGCGTATCAGGAATATTTCTGGCCACCCAACCACGCTCTTACGGACATGTTGGCGGGGGATATAGAGTTTCATCACACCGCCCCTTATCCATCGCTCAAACGGCCATTTGTTTTTCATTGTGAATCGTTTGCCCCGGTTTTTTTACCTTTTGCACAGCAAGGGAGTGGCGAATTCAAGAACTACGAAAAACTTCGGAATCACTATCGCCGCATTTTCGAAAACCCGTTGTGCTTGGGAATTTTCTCGCACATACCGGAAACGCTTGAGAACTTAAGTCGATTTTTTTCAAATGCGGACATAGACCGAAAATTATTCAAATCAAAGATCGGCTTGAGCTTAAAAGCCATTGCTGGTCCAGATATCCCAGAAAAAATCTCGCTTTCCCGGCCGACATTCCTGTTCGTCAATTCAGCAAATCAGAATCCGGCGAATTTCTTCCGTCGTGGCGGACACATCGTGTTGCGTTTCTGGAAAGAATATATAACCAACGGTCGTGATGGTCTCCTGATGTTGCGCTGTACCAAGCCCAGCGATGAAGACCTTTTCGACTACGGCGTAGATGCATCCTTTATGAAGGATGAAACCGGGCGCAGCATTATTTGGGCGGAAGACTACCTGGCTAACCACGAAATGAATGCATTGATGGCCAGTGCCCATTTTTTCCTGTTGCCAAGCTCATCTCTACACTCAGTCTCCATCATGCAGGCCATGACATTGGGAACGATCCCAGTTGTCACGGACACAGTTGGCACCGCGGTCTATTTGGAGGATGAGAAACACGGCATCGTGCTGCGTGGTGTACGAGCTGCCATCTGGCATACAGATACGAATACCGGGATTTTGGTTGATCGTTATCGCAGAATCCCGAGCCTGGATGATTCATTGGTATCCCAAATGGCCATCAGGATTTTTTCTTTGTTGGATACGGCCGATGCCTACCAACAGATGCGAAGCCGCACGATGGCTTATGCACGCCAGCAGTTTTCCGGCGATGCTTTTAGTCAGGACTTCTGGAATGCCGTGCTTGGTTTATATAAGAATTATAAGGAAGCTACTTCAAAACATGGTTCAACACCAAACGAAACGGTCTTTTCGTTGCAGGACTGCACTCTGTTGGGTGATGGATGGGCTCGTGTATTTGAAAGCGTGACGCAACCACTGAGAAAAATAAATACCGGGCAGAGTGTCGTTTGGGAATTAGGAGGTGCATTCATACACGTGTATGGCAACCCAAGTATAGAGTTGAACGATTGGTCGGTATTCGCCAGATATTTCAATCCAGAATCCCCTGAAACAACCTATGCAAATACGCTGGATGATCTGGGGGGTAAATATCTGGTTTTTGTGGGCGATGTAGGTGGGGATACAAATCGTAAGTTGATCGGCTTTATTTCGAAAGTGCTGATGCCATACCCAGAGCTGCATAGCTTTGCCGCTAGCATGTTGAAGCGGATTAGACGTTATCGTAGGTACCTAGCGCACAGACTAATTAATTCAAATTCGGAGCCTGATGTTGAACTGGTACTTCACGGGGTGTCTGGTTATAACGTTATTCGCTATTTCCATAAGTTCTATGCCATCCCGCAAAGCGAGGGTGCCTTTGTTCCAGACAAAGCGCGTAGCGGTGGGTATTCGTCGAGCTACTCAGGAAATACAGCAGATAAAGTGCTGCGTAAGATTGAAAACTCTACAAAAAAAGCTATTCAAGCGGCTCAAAACAAGGACGCTCACTCCTCCCCTCAATTAGTTGAGGAAGGTTTTTTCGGCTTCAATATAATCCATTTTGGGGTTGACTATTATGCGATTTCACAAAGTGAAGGAGCTTTTGAATACGACAAGATGCTTTCGAAGGGTTACAGAAAATCCTTCTCAGGTCCGTCTCTTTTTGAGGTAAAAGAAGCCATAAGCATGAGTGTCAACGCTCAAGAAGCGGGTGCTCTTCGATTAGAATCTACAGACAATCGAACTGGAGTTTGATGCAATGCATAAACCGCCCATTCATCTCTGGATATATAACCACCCCTTCTATGGGATCAGTGACCAAGTGGAGTTTTTTGTCTCCGCATTTAAGCAAAACGGATATTCGGTATCCGTAGGAAGACAACCCAGTGACTCGTCTTTAAATGTGGTGATTGAAAACTTTTCGTCAGAAACTAGAGATATTTTAATAAAGTTCTGTATGTCCACTCGAAAAAGAGTGGCCGTTATCATGACCGAGCATCTGGATTTTGATAGAGGGCAAATATATATCCATGGGGACCCGCTTTGGAACGATAACGATTATATGCATCCGGCTACTCAGGTAGGTAGGATCAAAAATCTTTTTGATTGCTTGCCGTTTATTCGTTGTTTTTTCGTGCTGGGCGATCTTCCTGAATTACGGAATATGTCAGCAATGCTTCCGGGTATCGATGTTCGCTCAATACCATTTCCGAAATTTGATCCTATTAATATCGAGGATGCTGAAACGTCAAGTAAACCAGCTAACGATCTGCTTTTCACAGGGTTTATCACGGACTATCGCACTGATATTATTGCTTTATTGAAAGCGAATTCGTTTTCGTTGGCATGCCCGCAAAAATTTGTGTCAAGGAAAAATCGGGATACGATGAACCGGTCTGCAAAACTAATACTGAATATCCCGCAGCGAAAAGAGTGGTGCTGGCTATCACTAATGCGTATCGTGGCCGCATTGCGCTGCGGTCGCGCTACGGTATCACTCGGGACAAAAGATGACTCACAAATTGCTGCCTGCTGCTATCAGTTAGATATCAGCGATCAGCGATGGCTAGATGAACTCAAAGAGTCTGTACGCAACTGGGCTGCTCTTTACAAAACCGCTTACGATAATTACATGTTAATGGCGGAAGAATTTGAGCGTGCACGCGGCTTTCCGCATGACATGCTTGAATTCTGGGCAATTACGGATCGCCTTGCGACGAAGGTTTAAATCCGCCGTGTTTTTCATGTTACTTGTATCAGCTTTATGTTTTGGTAGCGATCACGTGTGCACTATATTTTTAACATTAATGAAGGAGTAATACCATGATGCATTTCTTAAAATTGCTTTCTATAACTGCTGTTGCCATTGTTTTGGCTGGTTGCGGTGATTCTAAACCGGGTAAAGCGGGCGAATCGTCGAGTACCCCCAAGGTTACTGCCGGTTCTCAATTGGGTGAACTTGGTCCGCAAGGGCTCTTTGATGCGGTACAACCTGGCTGGCATTCGGCTCAGCCGGCAAAATATCCAGAGTCGCTAACGGTCGATTTTCAGATCCCACGTGAAGTCCAATTTATTGGATTGCTGCAACAGGAAGGCCAGCCTACCCGTGCGCCGAAGTCGTTGCGAATCGAAATCAGCAGTGATGGAAAAACATGGACAGCGGTCGGCGGCTCCGAAAACGCGTGCGCTCCCAATATACCAGACGGATGGTTCAATATTGACCTTGCAAAACCGATTACGGCTCAACACATGAAAATCGTGATTTTTTCGAACTGTGGTGATGCACAGTTATTGACCTTGAGAGGGCTACGCGTTGGCTGAAAAAAGCGATTGACGAAGATCAAGTGAATGATAAAACCACGGATATCACTTTTACTGCCAACTCGAAGGCGACACGTTTTTTAGTTGGGCGGTTCTTCCTAAGCGTAGCTGAAACTGCTTTCCAGCGAGGCCAAGCGGAAGTGGTTATCTTTAGATGCGAGTTCTCGCAGCGCTTCGATGCGGGAGAGCAACCATTTCTCTTGGCACCTCTGACAGTTTAAAAATATCAGCCTGTTGTACGCAATTAGATATAACGCAGGTTGTGGAACATTGGCAGTTACTGGAGCAAAGACAAATAGACCGCCCATGGCAGGAAAGAGAAGTGCGTGAGTTCTACCTTCCGGAGCTAATACGAGCTAGAGGTGTGCGTTTGGTAGTTAATGGCAGTGTCGGCGGACGTGGCGTTAGGCTGTATGAATTTACCCTATTGCCCGAAACTAAATGAGGAGTGCGCTAATCGTATGAAACTAATAAATATACATTCCACAGACTTTGCCAAAATCACCATGCTTTTCTCTGTAGCTTTTTTCATTCAGGGTCTGATGTTCTTTAACTATATTAATCGGGAAATGGCGCAAGACTACATATTGCATGGCGATCCGACATGGTATGTTTATTTTAATTATAAATTTTTTAATGCTTTCATTGAACACGATTGGAATACGCTTTGGGAAATGACCAAAGCAAGTCCCTTCGGGATTCTTTTGTATATTGAATCAACCCTTTTACAGTTGGTGGGTGGGTCGTCTCGAGCTACCGTCAGTTCGATAAATCTTGTTTATTATTTTGTGGCACAAATTGCCACGTTTCTGTTTTTCTACAAATTCCACAAAAAAAAATCTGCAGGAGCAATCGCGGTTCTTTTGCTTCTTTCATTAAGTACGCCATTTAGGACAGGTGGTCCAGACCTCAATATTGTCGATTTTCATTTTGACCTCGTTTTATTTTTCATGCTTCTAATGCTTCATTACATGGTCTCAGCCTCGCATATGTTCAGACTGCGAAATTGGGCTGTGGCAACGGGTGTCTTCGCAGGAATTATTGTTGCAACCCGCTTGGTTTCCTTCTTTCTTTTTGTCGCTGTTTTTGGCGCTTATGCAGTTTACTTGCTGGTGCAAAAGTTTCGTGCCAGTGGGAACGCCGAACTAAAGACTATCTTTCTCAATTACTGGTATGCGATTGTCGCCTTTATTTCTGTCGTTTCGTTACCGATTTGGATAGCAAGGCATGAAATATATTCGCACTATTTTCGCTTTATATTCGACAAGAAGTTTAGCGATGATAGGGTAGGCCTTTATGTGATGGGAGCAAGCGGGAAGGTGGACGAGGCAATACAAGTACTCGTGCGGATGATTAAGTTCGATTTTGGAACGCCATTCTTTTTAGTTCTAGCAGTGATAATTGGCACTGCAATCCTTGCCAGTGTCGCTGCCTCGCGAGAAAAAAAGACTGGAGCTGTAACAGCAGCTCACAGTGAAAATACACAGTCGGTAGATTTGTGGAACTCCACAGTTGTGAGACGTGAGTTTTATGTCTTTTTGGCCCTATCGGCGATCTCATCTTTTCTTCTTCATGTTGCGTTTCCGATCAAGAGCGATCACCTGACTCGTATGACTGCGGCGCCATTATTTATTGGATTGACAATCTGGGTGTCGTGGTTTTTAAGCAAGCACTACAAAAGTGGGCGTGAATGGGTTAAATATTTATGCATTGCAAGTCTTGGGGCTTTGATATGCAGTGCCCTCTACACGCAAACTTCATTCTATGTAGGAATAGGTCGGCATCATGCTTTGAGATCTGAGATGCAGGGGCTGCAAGAACTCTACTCGGATATGAGCAGGGTTTCATCACAGCGCGGTCTTAAAGATGTAGCAATCTCTGTGGACAGGGTAGAAAGAATTGGGCCTCAGTTGGGATATGAGCTTGGGGCTTTGATGAGTTACTTTACCTACGAATACGAACATAACGGAATAATTCGAATTCCCCACCCGCAGTTGGGTGGTAGTTGGGATGAGCCAGTTGGTTTTGATCAGGCGTTAACTTTAATTAGAGGTAGTGATTTTGTCTTGCTTGGAGATCTTTCATACGTTACCCCTGACGAGCCATTCCACCGGAGCTTGAAACCGAGAATTGGTGAGATTCATGATTTTGTAAACCATGATTTTTGTCGCTACAAGGATTATTCCTTGTTCGGCTCGCATAGGGTCTTATATCTAAAACCCAAAAGTCCTCTGTGGAGCTATCTTGCATCGAGTTCGACCGAGCCTAGATATGGGCCAGAGGGTCTAATTGAAGGAACCGGAAATATTTGGCATGCCCATTGGAAGGCGGGTGACACGCAGTGGGTAGAATTTTCAAGCCCATACGCGCTTCAGTTGAACTCTATTACGATTCAACCACAATCTGAGGGCGCAGATCGCGCACCGAAAGATTTCAAGCTGCAAGCTCGCAATGGAAATGATTGGGTTGACCTGTTAGTTGTACAAAATGCTGTCTACATATCAGATCACGCTCTCATGTGGCAGATAAAACAAGCAGTACCCTATAAAAGCTTCCGATTATTCGTTACTCGCAATAACGGCAACCCGAGTTTGATGACCATCAAAAATATCGATCTCGGCATTCCTGATTTACCGGATAGGTGTAACCTGTTCTAGACGGTGCATTTGTATCTGGCGGTCGAATCACCAAAATTTTTATAACCTGTGTGTTGTTTAGCACCAGAGAGTGATTTATGAACTTATTAGTTGTCGGTGGCGCAGGTTACATTGGCTCTCACATGGTGAAGCGTCTTCTTGCTTCTAAGCACACTGTAACCATTCTGGACAATCTCTCAACGGGATATAGGGATGCCGTACTGGGCGGAGAATTTGTACAGGGCGATATTGGAGATCCCGCATTACTGGGCAAAGTTTTTTCCGAAAACAAATTTGATGCCGCTCTACATTTCGCCTCCTACATTCAGGTTGGGGAATCCGTCAAAAAACCGGATATTTATTATCAGAACAATCTTTCTAATTCAATAAATCTATTGAATGCAATGAATGCAGCAGGGGTAAAGAAATTTATATTCTCATCAACTGCGGCAATATTTGGCGAACCCAGCTACACACCTATCGATGAAGCGCACCCTAAACAACCCATCAATCCTTATGGGCGTAGCAAATGGATGGTGGAGCAGATACTTGAAGATTACGATCATGCGTACGGACTGAAATCAGTCTGCTTGCGCTATTTCAATGCTGCAGGTGCTGACGCGGATGGTGAGATTGGTGAGAGGCATGAGCCGGAAACCCACCTTATCCCAATCCTGCTACAAGTGGCTTCTAACAGGCGTGAACGAGCGTCTGTCTTTGGGACTGATTACCCAACCCCAGATGGGACGTGCATTCGAGATTACATCCATGTGATGGACTTATGCGATGCACACATTGCGGCTCTGAGCTACTTGCGAGATCACAAGCTGTCTGGGCGTTTTAACTTGGGTAACGGGACTGGATTTTCTGTTGCACAAGTGATCGATGCAGTCGAAAGTGTTACTGGGAAGTTTCTGTCGATCGATTATGTAGAACGTCGCCTTGGTGACCCAGCTATTCTCGTCGCGGATGCAACACTTGCGCGCTCAACGTTGGGATGGTCTCCAAAATATAGCGATCTTAAAACGATTGTCGGCCATGCTTGGGCATTTGAGCAAAAACGTTACCCACTTGCCCCATAGTAAATGGGATACACGCATCAGTTATTTTCCGAAGAAGGCTGGAATCAATAGTGACTAAATCTTCAATATTTTTTGTAACAGGTGCTGCGGGCTTTGTAGGGCGGCATGTTTGTAAATTACTGACGCAATCAGGTTATGAAGTCAGAGTATTGGTACGAGGTGAAGATGCCGAATTAACTCGATTCGGTGTCAAGTTGTGGATTGGTAATTTGTGGGACAAGAGACTTCTCCAAGAAGCCATTTCCGATGCAGATGTCGTTATTCATTGTGCAGGCGACGCTCGCTTCGGCAATGGTTCCCATTATTACAAGGAGAATGTGGAGCTAACTGAACACGTTATTCATGCTGCTAAGCTTCATTCCAACAATGCCCGCTTTGTTTACATATCCACAATCGGAGCAATTGATCGCGCTAAAGATGATCAATGTTTCGCTCCATTAACTGAAGAAAGCCCCGCACTTCCTACATCAGACTATGGCAAGTCAAAGTTACGTGCAGAGGAAGTGGTTAAGTACTCTGGATTACCTTTTTCCATCATTCGTCCAGCGATGGTTGTCGGGGACGATATGCGCTCGGATAGTCACTTTTCTGTTTTTGCACAACAGTCCCTCACTGGATCATTGGTTGCCAGACTGGGATGGACTGGCAAATTTTCTGTAATCCATGTTGATGATTTAGCCAGTGGAATATTGACAGTCGCAACAAATCAGAATGCAGTAGGCGAAACTTATTTTTGCGCTGGTGAGCCTATTTCGATTGCTGATTTTTTTCGTCAGTGCAGCCCAGAAAAGATACGTATCCCTTTGTCACTAATGTCTGCTGTTGTAAGGCATTTCGCAAAATGGACGCCGTTCTCCCTTAAAGCAATGCTCTTACCTGCACTAACGGCATCAGATGACAAGCTTAGGGAGCTTGGTTGGTCGCCCCGTTATTCCGCACAAGCTGCACTTGCTGAAGTAATCAGCCGAGAAAAATTCAGAATCAACCCAGATATATCTCCCGGAGGTCAAACAGTAATTACTGGCGCAGCATCGGGCTTGGGACGTGCATTGGCTATTTATCTTTCGCCTAGGCGAGACCACCTTCTGCTTATTGATAAGGACGGCCCAGCTCTGGAAGAGCTTGCCGGTAAGTTGGGAAATTGTGCCACCAGTGTTGTCGATTTGGCTGATGGGGCGCAGATTGATGCTTTGTTAGCATCTTCTGAATGGCATTCGTTGAGTATCGCCGAACTATATGCATGTGCTGGAATTGGGTTGCGGGGAAGCATGCAAGAGATTTCGATTGATAACCATCGGAAGATGTTTGCAATAAATGTTCTTGCGCGTATCGCCTTGGCTAAAAATGTCATAGGTTCAATGCGAAAACGCCACTTTGGGCGTGTCGTCCTAATCAGTTCTTCATCCGCGTTTCAACCGTTGCCCTATATGGCGACGTATGCAGCAACCAATAGCGCGCTCTTATCCTTAGGGGAATCTTGGGGTGCAGAAGTGGCAAATGACAATGTACAAATCATGACGGTATGCCCTGGGGGAATGCAAACAAATTTCCAGAAAAGCGGTGGTGTTAAAGAAATTGAAGGGGAAAAGCTGATGACCCCTGGCGCGGTTGTCGCAGAAATAATTGAAGGGCTACGTCAGCAAAGAGGAACGCTGATGGTTTCATTTAGATCACTCGCTATGTCAATATTGGCACGTTGCCTACCCAGAAGTTTGTCGGTTAAATTGTGGTGCCGCCTAATGGAGAAGATGCGTTGAATAATAATGAGGAGCGTTGTTTTGTATGCGGCGGAACTGTGTTTGAGAATCGCACAATGGATTATCGCAGCTGCTTAAACTGTGGACATGAAGTTCTGGTGTCCACAAAAGAGCAGGGTTTTATCATCAACGATAATTTATCTGAAAAAGAAGTGCGTCGCATGACCGGCCTTGATCGTTTTAAAGCCAGCGTACTTTCTCTGTTTGACAATGGAATGGAAAGGAAACAATTGCTCGACATAGGTTCAGCATCCGGTAAATTCCTTTATCACAACGCAGCCCGCTATTCGCGTGCGACAGGTATCGAAATCACGCCTGAATCACTAAAGTTTTCGCGGCAGGTGCTGGGGCTAGAGATTGTCGAGGATATGCAAAAGGTGCCCGATGAAATAAGTGTTGCAACTGCTTGGCACTCGCTTGAACACATCCCCGAACGGCCCTTGCTGGAATTGCTCGATATACTGTCCAGTAAAATGGTGGTTGGTGGGCGTCTGGTAGTGTCCGTACCCAACGCTGCTTCTTGGCAATACCGTTGGTTTGGCACAGCTTACGCATACTTCGATGTGCCCAATCATCTGCACCAGTTCACCCCGGACTCGCTTGGGCAACTGATGCAACGCTTCGGCTTTCAGCATGTGGCTACTGTGAGTTCTTGGCCATACAACACCTTTGGTTATACGCAGAGCTTGTTAAATCTAATGACTCATACTCATAATTATCTTTATTACAGACTGAAACGTCGCAGTCGTAAGCCATCCATTCCGCTAGATATTGCGAATGGCCTGCTATTACTAATTTTCGCTCCTGTCGGCTGGTTATTGGGTTTTGTCGATGCAGTGAATCTAAAACATCAAGGGGTTATTACAGCATGCTTCGAGAAAAAAACTTGCTGAGTATCGTTGTTCCAGTATTCAACGAAGAGGAGTCGATCACTGAAACCGTGCGGCGTCTTCTTGCATTGCGTGACAAGCTGACACAAGAGGTAGATGTCGAGCTGGTGTTTGTTGATGATGGTTCTAAGGACCGATCACTGCCGTTGCTACGGGGCATCGCCGAGCATACAGCCAGCGTGAAAGTGATTTCGTTCAGTCGCAATTTTGGTCACCAAATTGCGATTACGGCAGGAATAGACTTGGCTGCAGGCGATTATGTGGCGGTAATTGATGCTGATCTGCAAGACCCGCCAGAGCTGATCGCAGACATGTATCGGTTGGCGTTGTCGGGTTTTGATGTGGTTTATGGCAAGCGCCGCAGTCGCGCAGGCGAGACGGTATTCAAAAAGGCAACGGCAGCGGCCTTCTATCGCTTGCTAAATTATATGTGCGAAATTGACATTCCATCTGATACCGGAGATTTTCGATTGATGTCGCGTAAGGTTGTGGAGGCGTTTAAGCAACTCCGCGAGCGTCATCGCTTTGTGCGTGGCATGGTGCCGTGGCTTGGGTTTCGCGCTGCACCGATCGAGTATGATCGCGCAGAACGCTATGCAGGAGAAACTAAATACCCATTAAGCAAGATGTTGGCTTTTGCTACTAACGCTATCTTGTCTTTTTCGAGCAAGCCGCTAACCATGGCAATTCGGGTCGGCTTCTTGACGATATTTGCAGGAATTTCTGGGGGAGTCTATATGCTGTACCTAAAGCTGTTTACGAATATCCCAATACCTGGCTTGACTGCTGTACTACTATCTATCGTTGTGTTTAGCGGTGTGCAGATACTGTTGATTGGCGTGGTTGGTGAGTACATCGCGCGCATATTTGAAGAAGTTAAAAGACGCCCCCTCTATCTTGTTGCCGAAACTATCAACATTTAACGCGTCACTACGCTATCTAGTTGTTGCAACATGTGGGTTCTGCGTAGATTTCTTGATTTACGCAGCCCTAGTTGCGATGGGAGTTTCCATATATTTGGCTAATGCTGCTGGTTTCTGTGTAGGGGCGATCGTAAATGTCCTTCTTATTCGCAAATATGTTTTTCCAAATAGTCGATTTAAGTTGAGTGCGGATTTACCTCTAACATTTGCAGCAAATGGGGCAATGCTTGGAGTAGGGATGGGTATGTTATGGGTGTTGGTTGATTTTGCCTCATTAAACCCATACTGGGCAAAATTGCTGGCCAACGGTATGACTTTCGTTCTTAATTATGTGACGCGTACCGTTTTTTTTAGGAAGAAATGAATGTTTTCTAGTTTATCGAAAATGACCCTAGCAAAGGCGGCGTTGTTTCAGGATGCACCGGTGTATGTGCAGTTCTATGTCACAGCACGCTGCAACTTGACCTGTGAGCAATGCAACATCATCTACGCGAACTCCGACGTGCGTGAATGCACTATCGACGAGATTAAGCGTATTGCGGACAATTTTGCAAAGATGGGTGTGGCAATCGTGTTGCTGACAGGAGGTGAACCTTTCGCGCGCAAAGACTTGCCGGAAATCATCTATGCTTTTGAATCGCGGGGTGTGCATGTGCGTATGCAGACCAACGGTTTTGCGTCGGAAGATCAGATTGCTCGCGCTGTGGAAGCGGGTGGTAAAGATATATCCATTTCACTAGATTCCTTGCAGCCTGAGCGGCAGATCAAAATCAACGACGCTTCCAGCAAGTCTTGGCATCAGGCGCTGAAGGCCATGGCGCTATTTACCAAATATCTGCCTAAGGAGGGGAGCTTTGCATCATTGGGGTGTGTGTTACAGCCACAAAATATGGGCGATATTGAGGATGTTGTTAGATTCGGGTCGGCGATTTCCTGGTTTGCCTCGCTGGTTCCTGTGCATGTAAGCGATTATGCGCATCCGCGCGGGTTTCGCACCTTCGACCATACATTGCGATTCAGGCCGGATGAATTGCCGGTTGTTGATGCTGTTATCGAACGTGTGAGAAAAATGCGCAAAGAGGGTTTTTTGTTATTCGATAGCGATCAGTATTTGGACGACATCAAGCGGTTTGTGCGTGATGAGCCGATTACTTGGCGTAGCCATAACAACAATGTTTGCGATACGCCAAACCTCTATTTTGCCTTGCTGCCCAATGGCGAGTTTGCACCATGTTGCGATCACCGTCTAGATAACAGTTACCCCGCTTATGAAAGCAACTTCCCCAAAATTTATCGCAGCAAAGCATGGCGCGATGAAGTTGCACAAGTAACACGTGCATGTGATGGGTGCATGTATGGTAGTTATCCGGAAATGACAATTTCTATGCGTTATATGGCCGCCAAGTTGCAACGAGTGGGGACCTTCCTTACCTCGCCACCAGAAAAAAACTGGCCGTTGACTTATGAGCAGTTGCTCGATCTGGCGGAAAAAATTCGCAGCGAATCCCGCGAACGTCCACATTCACGCCAAAATACCAGCAAAAAAATAGAGATAGTTAATGGCTAAGAAAATAAAATTCGAAAGTTTTAAGTACCGCTTTCTGATCGCCGCTCAGGATGCGCAGTGTCTGTCGGATAGCGTGGGCCAACCATCTTGGGATGACTTTGTGCGTGCTCTCGAATTCAATTATGAGAAAGGCGCAGTCGGCATTGCTTGGGAGTTTACAAGTCCTGGCAGCATGACTGTGCCGCTAGATGAGTCCAGGTTCTATTTGCGGGGTGACAGCGAGCAGTACGTTGCACGTCAGCGTGAAGCAGGTCTGATGGATAAAGAAGACCCGATCAAACTCAAGAATGACACTTATTTCAAGGGAATCGTTATGCGTGTAGCCGAATCAGCTGGTTATAAAAAAAAGGATAACGCCCAAACAGTTCATGACGAGCGAATACAAAATGAGCGGGAGTTTCACGATGCATGGGCTGACAGTGAGGATGTTGAGAAAATTGACGTGCGTGCAGCTAACGAGGTATGTACCGCACCAGAGATGCGCTATATCACTCAGCGTTTAGGCGATATACGTGGCAAGCGGTTATTAGACGTTGGATGTGGTTTGGGTGAAGCCAGCGTGTACTTTGCGCTGTTGGGTGCCGAAGTGACTTCCTCTGATCTATCGCAAGGTATGCTGGATGCTACCAGCCGCTTGGCACAAGCAAATGGCGTCAGCGTCACACAACACATAGCATCTGCCGAAGACATGCAGCTTCCCGCAGATGCCAAATTCGATATTATTTATGCTGGCAATTTGCTGCATCATGTAGATATTGAAGAAACAATCACCCGCATTAAACTGCATCTTGCTGCTGGCGGAATGTTTGTGACATGGGATCCGCTTGCTTATAATCCTGCCATCAATGTTTATCGTTCGATGGCGACCGACGTTCGAACACCGGATGAACATCCTTTGAAGTGGAGTGACATTAAGCTATTTCACAAACATTTCGAAGCTGTAGAAGCCAGATATTTTTGGCTGACCACACTCATCATTTTCGTCATCATGGCTTTAGCGCAGCGCCGCAATCCAAACAAGGAGAGATTTTGGAAAGTTGTCGTGCAAGAAGGCAGAAAGTGGAGTTGGTTATACTTGCCACTGGAAAGACTCGATCGATTGTTGCTTAAGGTTTTTCCACCCTTGCGCTTGCTTTGTTGGAATGTTGTAGTTGTTGCTTACAATTAAAAAATACCAAGCGAAGATTCGAAAAGAGAATTGAAAAAACCAATTAGGTCGCTCATGGCTCATTGTGGGCAAAGTGAGCGATATTCAAAGTTGCACTTTATTCTTGAATCAGCCTTTGCCATGAGCTTATGAGTACATCAATTTCCTTGTTGTTGCCCACACGTGGTCGCCCCGCTTTGGTTGAGCGGCTTTTCAAAAGCATTGCCGAGACCACTGCGCAACCTGAACGTGTCGAGATCATCCTGTATGTCGACGACGATGATACAAGCAGCCATCACTTGGACAGTGAAAGTTTTCGTGTGGTACGGATCATTGGCCCGGCAATGTCCATGGGGGGGTACAACAGTGCTTGCCTGGAACAGGCGCGCGGCGACATCATCATTCTCGCTAATGACGACATGGTGATCCGCACGCCAGGCTGGGATAATATGATCGCCGAAATGGATGCAGGTTTTACTGACAAAATCTATCTGGCCTACGGCAATGACTTGTTCAAAAAAGGTGATCTTTGTACCTTTCCTATCCTGTCACGCCGCACTTGTGAGCTACTCGTAGAGCCCTATCCCGTTGCCTACCGGGGGGCATTTATCGATGTTCACCTTTTCGATATCTTCAAGCGTTTACAACATGCTGGATTTAGCCGGATGCGCTATCTGAATGACGTGGTTTTC
>Ga0209000_1000631_pt1 | contig 30579 bp, 11 predicted proteins | sample RifGroD2_FD_183998 | JGI IMG/M metagenome (GOLD analysis project Ga0209000, IMG submission 183998) | Groundwater microbial communities from Rifle, Colorado, USA - Groundwater D2 (SPAdes) (version 2) | ecosystem: Environmental > Aquatic > Deep subsurface > Groundwater | place: Rifle, Colorado... | reverse complement strand
TTTTTGCCTGTAACATTTGTCGTATTATCTAAACTTATGTCAAGCGCATCCAATATTGAATTATCAGCTTTTAAAGTAATATCGCCTATCTGTGAATTTATTGTTTTTACATTGATATCACCGCTTAAAGCTTCGATTGAAGTATCATTGTTTGAAACAGATGTTACTGTTCCGGTTGCGCTAATTTCAGCATTGATACTACCACTTGTAGCTGTCATATTTAAGTTTTTTGATGCTGTTATGTCGTTGTTTATAGAATTTACTGCTGTTAAGGTTACATTTGCTCCGGTTATGTTATTTGTACCGGAATTATAGTCAATAATTGAACCCAAGGACGAAGTTAAGTCTATATCGCCACTGGTTGATTCGATTGTATCAAGAAGCATATCATCTGCGGTTTCGGTAATATTTATATTATCTTTTGCCAAAGCCCTTAAGAACCCGCCTGCAACTACAGAAGCATTTATAGCTCCGTCATTGGCTGTTGTCATTATATTACCGGAGACTGAATTTGCTGTAATATTAAGATTGCCTGCTGTTTCTTTAATATAAATTCCGGAGGGTGCTGTCACATTTACCACATCAGAATTAACATCGAGATAATTATTTTCATCTCCGATTTTTGACGCGTTTAATGTTATATTTTTTGATTCAATGTTGTAGTATTCAAAATCACTGCCGTCTAAAATATTACCGGCTGATTTAAGCACTACATTTTCCAGCATTACATATTTGTTTTCTTCCTTTGCTGAAGAGTCCATTGACGAAATATTTATGTTATTAGGGGAAGTTATGTAAATATTGTCATAGGAGGAAGCCGTTAATACACCTGTTGATTTGATATTCAGGTCATCTGCAGCAGTTCCTATACTTCCCAAATTTGCTGTCAGCGCAACGTTGGTTCCGCTGATATTTAAGTCTTCTCCTGCTTTTGCATCAAGTATTGATCTTTCTGAAGTAAGCACTACAGCGCCTGATTCGGAATATACAGTTCCGATTCTTAAATCATCAACGTATGTTCTGGCCTGTGTAATATCATTTTTAGCGGAATCAGGCACAACATGATTTGTGTTGCTCAAAATAACGCTCTTTTTAGCCTGTGCATTAACTATGCCGTCCAAATCCACGTTAACATTGCTTATTCCGCCTTCTGTGGAGATGATGTCAAGGTTATTTCCCTTGATATTTGCGATATTTACATTGGTTTTATTCTCGGCATCAAGATCACTTAAATTCACCAATACATTAGCGTTAATATTGCCCTGTGAAAGTAATTTAACATTTCCTGTATTTGAATAGACTTTATTAATATTAATACCGCTTAAAGCATTTAAATGGATGTCTGTTCCTGACTGAATATTTAAATCACCTGTGTTATCAATAAATAAAGCCTGATCGTCTGATGCAAGACTACCAACATTGTTAGTAGAATTTAAAGTAATATTTTTGGCGGTTATATTTGCTTTGCCATCGTTTCTGGCTGAATCTATGGATGTTGCAGTAAGTTTAACATCTCCGTCTTCGGATTTGATTGTATTAGCTTTAATATCGCCATTTTCTGTAATAAATACGCTGGATTGGGCATCAATACTTAAACTTCCTGTTGTAGATACCAATATGTCCTGAGAAATTGTTCCTACGTCTGCATTAGTGGAATTTAGGCTTACATTATGACCGACTATTCCTGAACCAACATAGCCAGTTTGCCTGATAGCACCATCAGCAGTTAAAGTCAGGTCACCTGCTGTAATTGCTTTATTGACGAGCATTTGTCCGATTTTTTCCTCGATATTTATAAGACCGGAATTTGTTGAAACAGCGTTCAAATAGCCGTCTCTTAAATCTGTACTAATTGCAGTGTCAGTACTTCCAATATTATTTTTAGCGGTCAGACTAATGTTTTTCGACTGGATTGTTGAATTTCCAAGATTAAAAATACTTCCATTCGGATTAGCAATATTAATATCGCCGGAATTATTCATAATATTTTCTTTGAGATAAATATTAGAAGTTCCATTGTTTGTAATGTTTATCAATCCCTGGTCTTTGCCTAAAAATTCAATTCCGATTGGCTGTTTTGCGGCAATTGTTGCTGTATATGAATAAGTTACTATAGTCCAGTCATATCTTTTACCATGCCAGAACTCTGTCCATCCCGATCTCGGTATATATTTCCAATACCCGTATGATCCTGTGGCAGGCTGCTGATATGCAGCATCACTATTCGGAGAATAAGTTGCGTTATTCTGTCCCGAAATCGTTACATTGGGAGATGTAATGTCAGTTCCAACAGAATTCTGAACATGAATTACTTTGCTGTCATCACGTGAAATTGAGATTTCATTGGATTGAAGACCTTTATCCTTAATATATTTCTGGAAAGTAGTTGTTTTATTTACAATGCTGTCAGCATCTGTATTACTTATTTTGAAGTTATTTATATAAACTTTTCCGTTTATTTCCTGATTTGTGTTTAATTGGTTAACTTCAAGGTCGTAATTTGTATTGTTGATTACGTTTATTTCACCATAACCAGAAACAACTTTTAATTTGCCGTTTCCGGAACTTAAAATTTCACCCTGAAGAACGATATTTCCGCCTCTAATGTCGGCTCTGTAAAGCTTAATTCTTTGTGCGCCCGAATCCCATACAGCTTTTATTCCGTTAATGTCTTTGTTGGAACCAAGAGTGGTAACCGGTATAAGTTCTGTTTTTTCTGTTACATCATTATAAGTTAAATCAGTAAGAGGGTTGAAATTATTAATAACAACAGACCTGTAATCAGTACCACTCTGGATTGTGCCGTTTACGTCAATCTTTTGCGCCGAAATTATAATATTTTCACCGGCGTAAAGTATGGAGGTTCCGGCTGTTCCGCCTGTAAGGTATCTGCCTTTTGTAAATTCATGGATATAATCGCCTTTTGGTACATAAATAAAGACGTTTTGAGCATTGATAAGTCCCTGTGTAATAACACTACCGCTCATATTCCTTACAGTGAAATCACCGCCAAGATTTTCTATATCTTTTGAGAATAATATGTCTGAACTGTCTTTGTATGTGAGTAAACTTAAATCCACTGACGGATCATCAGGATCAAAAGCATTATAGATATCTATTTTTTTGCCTTTGTTGGTTCCCGGATTTATAGCTATAGTTCCTTTTGAGTTACCATAGTTACTTATTAATTTTGATCCGTTCAGATTTATGTCGCCATTTGCGTTCTGGTTGATTTTCAGGACATCAAACACCATGTTTTTTGTAGTCCTGTTGATAACTTCAATAGAAAAATCGTTCCCCGGAGCTGTTATGGAACCTGTTCCGCTTAAAGTTCCGTTAATGTTTACATAGCCCGAATCAATTGTTGCAGGCTTAACTTTCAAAGCGCTTATTGTTGTGCCGCCAGTAGCGTCTGCTTTTGCGTCTATTAAATTCAGTTTATCCTGTTCTAAACTTTTTATATCTGTATCTATATTAGAAACTATTTGGGATTTATTTGACAAATCTGCTTCAGCTTCATCAATTTGATTCTCTTTTGTAATGATATCGGCTTTAATATCTGATATTTCACCGTTAAGTGTTGATATTGCCCCGTCAAGTGTTGCAATTTCACCTTCCAGTGTAGATATCTCACTCTCAAGAGTGCTTATTTGAGACTCGAGAGCAATTTTTTTCGTTTCATAATCAGAAGCAGTTTTGTCTAATGCATTAATTTGTCCTTGTAATGTTAATATAGATGCATTTTTTGTGGTTATGGTGCTGTTGTTGGTAGCTATTTGCCCATTTTTGGTAGTTACTAATCCTTCTTTGTTGGATTGAGAAGTTTCCAAGGTTTCCTTCTCAGTGTTTTTTGTGGTTAAAGTGGTTTGAGCTGAGGTTTTATTGGCTTTAGCCTCTGTAAGATCTGTGTTTAATTCTGTAATATCAGCAGTGATAGCATCTATTTCTACCTGAAGCTCTTGTTCTTGATTGTATGCATATTCTGCTGTTCCATCAAGGTTTACACCATCTTCTGTAATAGTTCCGTCAAGCGCAATGGTCAATTTTCTATTATTATAAAGTCCGCTTTTTACAGCACCATTTATTTCAACATCATTGCTTGTTGAGGTATCGCTGCTTCCACCGTGTTTATATCTCGTAATAGGAATACCAAACAGTAAATAAAATTTGGATTTTGATACGCTGTAACCGCTGGAGTATGTTGAACCGGAATTTGACAACAGGTTTACATCCTCGCCGGCTGTTATATTTGCCCCACCCGCGATACTGATGTCATTATTGATTCCTACATCTGCATCAGCGCTTACACTGCCAAAATTCCATAATAATCCTGCAGAATCGCCTCTTGCATTTGCAATGGCTTTATTGTATGCGTTATTTCCTCTTATATCCTTGCCTATAACAAAATAAGCATCCTTGTTTGGTCTGATTAAAGAATTTCCTTTAATATTGATAAAGTTCGTGCTTGAAACATCAGCTTTTGCACGACCATTTGCTATAGGAGCAAGTCCTTTACACTCTGAAAGCACGTATGATGTGGCACTTGTATTGGATTTTAAATAGGTATTAATATTATTATAGGCATCAACAGTAGAATTGGTGTCAAAGGTTGCAGTCAATGCATTGTCAATATCAATACTTGTATTAATATTGGCATAGCTTATAGCACCTTGCGCAACCAAATTAGCACTTTCTGAAATAATGGAGTCGGCGTTTAATAACATATTAAGGTTTCCACCAATATTAAGATCGGAATAACTTCCAATTGCTGCGTTAATCGTGGAATCAATATTTGAAGTTGAATCGCCGGAACCAAAGGTTCCAAGACCGGAAGCTCCGCCTATAAGACTATAGCCTGAGCCGAAATTGGATATTCTGTTGTAACCGTCAAGTGTTAAATCTTCACCTGTAGTTATATTATTGTAGTTGCCTATTGCTACGTCAGTTGTTAAAGTAATATCATTATATGTACGGGGTATGCCTGCTGCAATGATGCCGGCGGCACTATTATTATTTGTTGTCTTATATGAAAGCGTAGAATCAGCATCCAAAACAACTTTTTTGCTAACATTTATGTTATTTTTTGCTGAGGATATACTATTTCCTGTATAAACTTTATTGTTTGAAGTAACATCGAGATCTGAAACCGAACCGCTTCCGCCTACCATTCCGCCGCTTCCTGCGGTCACATTTGTATCAGCATATTTATCAGCTTTTAAAGTAAGGTTAACATTGGTAGCATTGATACTTTTACCTGCAATAGTATTGGATTTGATATAAATATTGTTATTTTCATCTATATCTGTTTTAGCTTCTGTGTATCCACCGGCAACCAGACCATAAGCCCTTCCTGATGCGTTTGATTGGGCAGCATTATAAGAGTTTACTGTTAATGAAATATTATCAGTTGTGGTTATTTGTGAGTCTTCTCCGATATAGGAATTTATTGTGGAATTAATTTGGGCTAATGTTAATGTACCGTTTCCGCCTATTAATGCACCTGCAGAAGTATCTGCATAAGCTTTTGCCATATCAGAAATGCCGCTATTATGGCTGATGCCTAAATTAATTTCTTTTGCTTCTATATCAGCATCATCACCAATATAAGTTTCTATTATTGGGCTGGCTTTTGCCTCTGCTATTGAAACACCAACTGCAATTCCGCCAAAAGATCCGCCAAGTGCGTCTGCAATCGACTTAATTTTTGTAGTTGTATTGATATTTATACTATTATCTGTATCTATCAGGGCATTATTCCCGATATAAGCCCTGATTGTAGGTGTTAATATTGTTCTTGCATCTGAACCGTTGCCTGAATATATACCTGCAGAGCCAGCTTTAGTTTTGGAATTGCCTGTAAGGGTAGCTGAAGCATCAATATCTACGCCGCCGACAGTTTTGGATGTATCCTGTCCAATTTTTACATTATTGCCGATATAAGCTTCTGCATCACCATTTATGGTTGTTTTGGCAATGGAGGCGCCGACTGCTACCTGTCCAATAGAACCACCCAGTGCTTCTGAGTACAAATCAACCTGTCTATCAGCTTTAATTATTATATTTTTAGTTTGATTAACAGTTACATCATTTCCTAAATATGCTTTTGTTTTGCTTGTTGAATTTGATTCAGAATAAGCTGCATTAGCAGAAGCATATAAACTTGCCGCACCGGCGAGAACTTTATTGTCGGTGCTTTCTATAGAGCTTGCATCTACAACGATATCATTTAAAGACGAAGAATTAACTGTTGAGTTATCAATAAATGCTTCAGTTGTATTATTAATATCAATAGTTGACATTGCTCCGCCAAAAGCAGCCCCCAAAGAAATACCGATACCCCCAGTTTTTGCGACAATGTTTTCGGCTTTACTGAGAGCTGTTACGTTTATTCCGCCTGAACCTGTAATATTTGAGGAATTATTTATATAGGCTTTTACTTTATTATCAAGGTCATTTAGTGATACCGAAGCTGCTCCTGAAAATGCTGCGGCAGCTGCTCCAGCAACAGCCCATACTTCTATTTCCTGTGTTGATTCTGCGTTTAAGTCTACTTTTTTGTTTGCATCAACAATTGAATTTGAAATATAAGTTTCAATCTCATTTTGTATAGTATTATCAGCTAAGGAAACACCAAATCCAAAGCCTCCAATAGCAGCCGAACCCGCAATGGATTTTATTCCAGAAGTATCTTCGGCAAATAAAGTTATATTTCCGCTGCCAGATTTTATTTTATTTGTACCGTTTGAATTTGTTATGTATGATTTAGTTTTATTGTCAATTTCGTTGCTTGCGTCAGAACCAGAAAGCCCTACGCTTCCTGAAGTACTGAATGCTAAAGATAGTGCTTCTATTGTATTATCAGAAGTAGCGGATAAGCTTATGTCGCCTGTTGCATTAACATTTGAAGAATCGATATAAGATTTTATCTCGTTGTTTATATCATTAGTAACAATGGATACCCCAGCAGACACACTACCTGCCACAGCTGCAGAAGCTACGACTGCTTTTATAACAGAAGTATCATCTGTATCAATTTCCAATTTTCCACCTGGTGTTAAAGAAGAGGAGTTTTCGACATAAGCAGAAGTATTGTTATTAATTTCATTTAACGAGACACTTACCGCAACTCCGGCTGTTTTTCCAACTCCGACTGTACCGGTAATTGTTTTAATTGTGTTGTTAGAATCGGCATCAAGCTTTATGTTTCCTGTATTAGTAATTGTTGAATTTGAAATATAAGCTGAATTTTTGTTAGCTTCATCTTCTCCCATAGAATTTAAAGCTAATGCAGCGCCAACTCCTGCTGTGCTGCCTGCAGACAAAACGCCGCCGTAAGCCTGAATTCCAGCATTGTTTGTTGTTGACAAGCTAACATTAGTGATATCATTTATAGTGCTGTCTTTGATATAACTTGAATTTTTGATGTTTAAATCATTTATAGATACGGAACCTGCAACAGCAATTCCACCAATTCCTGTTGCCCCTGAGGCACCTGCTGAAATAGTCCAAATATCGCCCGTAAATTCAGAATCAAGAGTTATATTCCCACCTTGGGTAGAATTATCAATATCAGTATCTAAAATAAATGCTTCAATATCAGAGTTAATTTCGTTAGAACTGTATGAACCCGCAATACCAACAGATTTTCCTTGAGTTCCTCCCAGAGAGAGGGCTGCAGAACCGGAAACTGCATCAATGTCATTGTCTGATACTGCATTTACGCTTAAGTTATGAGCCTTTGTATCAAGAGTTACATCATTTAAGTAAGCTTTAATTGTTTCATTTATTGTTGATATTCCGACATCACCTGAAACAGCAAGACCGTATTGTCCTGAACCAGATGCTCCTCCTTTGTTGGCAGCATCTTTAGATCCTACACCTGATGGTTCATTTGATACGATTGCTCCTGCCAGTCCCCAGGTGCTTATTAATCCTGTATTTTTAGCTTTTGTTAAAATGCTTGAATCTGTTGTTAAAATAAGATTATCTTTAACGCTTGCATTGTCAACATTTTTACCTATTATTGCCTGTGTGTCTCTTTTTATTTCTGAAACACTAAGTGATGCGCCAATACCGGCATTTTTTGCTTTTGCGACGCCGCCTGTTATATTTATTGCTTTAGAATCATCAGTTGCTGTTACTTCAAGACCGTTTTCTATTTCATCAGCTACTGAAAATCCGCTAATACTATCGATATTAATAATTGAATCGCTATCAATTTGAGCTAATGTTGTATTATCAATATTTAAAAATCCAAAGCTGCCGGAAAAAGCATACTTACCGGCTTTTGCGGCGGATGCGGCAATTGATAAATTATTCACGGCTGAATCAGCATTAACCTGTAGATAATTGGCATTGATAGTTGAATCGGAGTTGATTATTGCCTGTACGTCATTATTATAACCAATATCAATGTAAGAACCGCCTGCTCCGCCTTTTCCTCCATCAGCCCCAAAGAACTTAAGCCCTACTATGCCTGAAAAATTAACTGTTTGGGCTTCACTTATTGCGTCTACAATAAGTTTTTGAGTATTTGTTTTAAATGATGCATCCTGGTTTATTTTTACATTATTACCAATAATAGCCTTGCTTGTAGAGTTAAAGTCAGCAACATTAAAAGAACCGGCGATTCCTATGCCATCGCCTGAACCACCTGAACCATCGCTCGTTCCGGCGGTTGATCTTGCCCATGTAGTAAATATTCCGTTTTGTATGCCTAAATCACCGTTTAATTTTTCGAAAATATCACTGACACCGTTAATTTCATGCCAGGTAATGTGATAAGGCATTTTGTATTTTGATTTTACTTCAATATTGTGTGAAGCATTTAAAATCGAACCATTCCCGATTTTAGTTTCGGAATTATTATTAAATGTGGATATTGCTACTGCTGCTGAAACAGCATTTGCTTTTTTCTGCTCATCTTGCGGATTAACAAAACTTTTGGCTGAAACTTCAACCATTTCTTTTATTTCGGAATTTAAAATTATGTTGCCGGAGCCGCTTGTCGTATCTTTAGCTTCCAGTTTCGCTCCATCTTTTATAATAAGCTTGGAATTATTTGTATGATTTGCGTAAGCAACTCCACCAGCCAGTGCCAGTTTGGTTCCGCCCGACTGGGAATTTGTTGTAGATTGGTCCTTATTGCCAAACCAGCTTGACATTTTGCCCTTTAAACCTGTATTTTTGGCAATAGGAACCATGATTTTGCCGCCAATTCCGCTGCCTACATCTGTAGATGCTTTTGTTGAGTTCCCTGCTTCAAAGTTTTTATCAGGATTGCTGTCATAATTATCATATTTATCAACTACTGTTACGTTTGATTTTATATCAATATTTTTAGCTTTTAATGTTCCGCCTGTCTCAACAGTATTATTAACTTCTGAAGTTGATACGGCAACTGATATTCCGGAATTGCCATCCTCCAGAGAGTTGCTTGTTGCTGAAACGCTCATATTTTTATTAGTATTTGCATTTATGTTTATATTTGAACCTGCTGTTAAGCTGGAAGTATTTGATATATCAACTTTGGTATCTGCTTTCATGTCACCGTAAGCAAAAGTTATATTAGTCGATAAACCTGCACTATCACCAAAATAATAAGCTGTTACGGAAGAATTCAACTTTGAATCATTAGATGCATTTATTTTGATATCTTTGCCGGAATTAATTGAAACATTCTCACCTATTGTAATATTGGCATCAGAATCAACTTTCGCTACAGAAACACCAACACCGGTTGTAGTTGTTGTTATTTTTGCTTCAGCTGTAGTTTTTGACTCGGCGGTAAAATCATTTTTACTTGTTATTGTTGTGCTGCTGCCTATATTGATTTTAGATTCTGCCTTAACTTCAGAATATCCTGCAAAAAGCGAAAAATTATCCAAATAATCCAAGGCAGTGTCTACAAAACTTGAAGTATTTTCGTCAAAATAATTTGTACTGTCTGCAGTTGCTTTAAGTGAAATATTATTGCCGTTAAAAACAACATTCTGACCAATATCAATTAATGAATTAATATTGGCATATACGGGTGAATTTCTGTTAGCGCTTGCTGTTAAGTTAATATCACCTGAAGTATATCCGCTATCTGCGAAGCTGAGCAATTTAGCCCCGCTTTTTACTTTAATTTCAGGAGCATTAAGAGTGATACTTCCCGAATTGCCAGTAGATAGAGCAGTTAAATGATTTTCTGTATTTACATTATTTAATTTCCTTGAGGAAATAATAATATTGTCAGCAACATCTATTAATTTATCTGCCTCAAGAGAAATATTTGCGCCGTTTGATAAGTTATTTGTTGTTATATAAAGGTTTTCAGGATCTATTAATATAGTTCCGTTTTTGCCGTTTTGCGCAAATGCTTCAAATACACCGCCGTTTAAGTTAACGTTCTTTTTGGCGCTCAGTTCTATAAATCCGGCATCGCCTGAGAGCATTCCACCTTTGACGTCAATCAGGGCGTTTTTCTTAAAGGTTGTATCATTCTGGGCAAGGATATTAATGTTTCCGCCGTTTGAATTTTCGTCCATTCCCTTTGCAGAAATAACGGCATTTTCGTTTATTACTATATTAGTTCCTGCATCAATATCGATATTGCCAGCATTACGATTATTTGAGCCGTCATTTACAACTTTTCCGCTAATTTCAACATTGTTGACGGCTTTAATTACGATTTCACCGTTTTCTGCCACCATACTCATATTGTTAGCGTTATATCCATTTACATTTACAACATCGCTAAAATCAACTTTGTTGTTTTGGAAAGCAGCTCCTGATAAGATATCTCCGTTAATATTTACGTTTCCTGCACCAAAAGTAACGTCTTTTAATGCATTGATTTTTCCGTCTACGGTAATTAAACCGCTGTCAGTAAGCGCAACTTCACCGTTAGTTAATTTACCGATTTCAACGTTATTTATGTTTCCGTTGAGGTCAAGGTATTTGTTCATTTGGTCTTTTGTTGGGGTATAAACGTTTAATGAACCAACGTTAACATTGCTGTTTTTACCGAAAATAACACCATCGGGATTAAGTAGGTATACATTACCGCCAATTTGTCCGTTTTTTAACGAATTTAAAATACCGTCAATTCGGCTTGTTTCTCCATTAATAAGGTTAATCAGGTTTGCTGCACTGTTTGGAACTATTAAATTAACTGTATTTCCTTCATTAACATTAAATCTGCTAAAAGAGTTAAAGGCATTTGCTCCATGAATCGTTGAAGTGCTGACGTTTGATACTGTACCGTTTACGTCAACAGTAGTGTTTGTGCGTCCGTCAGTGATTATTTGCTGTGCATAGGCTATAGGCTGGAAAATAAAGGATGTATATGCAATTAATAATGTTGAAGCTATTAACCTTTGGTTCGAATTATAAAGGTTTATCGGCTGCTTTGATTTTTTAATTTTTTGTCTTTTTAGCTTCCTTAACATGTTAATTTATTATCTTCCCCATATTTTGTTATATTTATATAAATTATAAAAACCCTAAAATAAAAAATTGTCTTATAACCTTTCTTTATTTAAGAATTGTAACGGGTTAGCCTGAAGGCTAAAGTGAAGCCTTGCGGTTGGTTGGTCTGACTCACGTCTTCCCATTCCAAAACCCCAATCAATCACGCCTGTTATATATTCGGAAAAATCAATTCTTAAGCCCATTCCTGCACTTGTCAAATAATCATATTGAGTGGCTGATTCGCCTCCCGGCCTGTGAGGATAAGCTGCCCCATGGTCTACAAATATTTCTCCTTTTAAAGTCTTTTTTAGTGGGATTTTACAAAAACGTTCCGGAAGGAAAGACAAAGGAAAAATAAGTTGCATGCTTGTAAAATATCCGTTATTGCCAATCAGCAGTCCTTCAGAAAATCCTCTTACTGTTGAAGAACCTCCTACCTGATGTTGTTCTATGGAAGGCAAATCTTCAGTCGGCGATAACAAAGTGTTTGCCCTGAATAGACCGATAATTCCATGCGGTAATTTTTGCACTCTGTACAAACTTCCTTCATATTTGAAAAAGGCTGTTGTGCCTCCAAGTATTTCAAGACCGGTAACAAAGTTATGTCCCGTATGCCAAACCCCGTATTTGTCATTTATCTCGGCATTTAAACCTGTGTTTATAGTTCTTACAGGTGTATCATATGTCCTGAATTTATCAAAAAATGTGGTTGATTCCTTAAAATTAAAGCCAATATTGCCGTTTAATTTCATTCTTTTATTTGACACCAGAGGATGAGAAACATTAAGTCCATATATAAATGAATCGCCTGTTACTCTTAAAGGCTTAAAATCACCTTCAACTATTTTAATATGGTTATAAGAGAACAAACCGTTTATTTTTGTTCCCTTATTTCCCAGAGGAAATCCATAGTTTGCATATGCGCCTGTAGTTCCTCGTGCAAGGCTTGTGCCTAACGTAATATTATCGCGATAGCCAAACAAACTGTCGTCAGAGAGCATGATCCCTGCTTTTAACAGTCCAACTGAGTCTCTGCCTGTATTATCAAATGTTGGTACAAAATGAAAAGGATTTGGCTCATAAGCGTTTAAATAAACGTTGGTTTGTGAATACTCTTCGCCTGCCTGAATTTTTCCTTTAAGTTTGACATCATTATTATCATTAAAACCAATTATATCTTTTTCCAGCTTTTTTACATCAAACACATCCCCTGGTTTTTGGGAAAATTTGTCTGTTATGTATGATTTTCTGGTAAATTTGTTGCCTTTAACAATAATTTTGCCAATTTTTCCTTCAATTAATTCAATATTTAAAACGCCGCCTTTTATAGTTTGAGAGGGCAATATGGCTTTTGCCGTTATATAATTTCTTTTTTTATATAAATTATTAATTTCAACTAGCATTGCATTTATATCGTCAATACTCATTTTTTTATTAATGTATTTGGATTTAATATCGTTTAATTCCCTCTCCTGTAGGACAGAAGATGAATTAATGTTTATTGAATTAATGAAAACCATTGGTTTATTTGAATTATCAGGAAGAGGCGCTTTTTTATATCGAAGGTCTTCTAAATCAATTTCCGCTTCACTTTCTTTTTTTTTCATTAATAGCTGGTTTTCTTTTTCTTTTTGTTCCTGTATATTAATTTCATGCTGCTGCAGACTTCCCGGCTGCAGATTTGCCGGCAAGTCTGCAGCAATTGAAGTCAATCCAAAACATAACAAATATATTATTAAAAATACTTTTAGCCTCATTAGTAAATTTTAAAATAAACAAAAACAAAGGAATAATATTCATAAAGAAATGTAAATACAATTAATTTGTGGGTTTTGATTATTTGACAAGATTCGTGCTTGGATTTAGCATAAAAATTATATAATTTATTTTAATCATTAAGAAAGGACTGGAAATGAAATTATTATCAAGATTTGTTGTAATTGCAGTTTTAACTCTGGGAATTGTAATTACAATTAATAATATGGCTTTTTCTCAGGGAAATAATAGTTCAAATATTGCTGTAGTGGATATTCAGGAAATTGTAAGAAATTATGATAAGATAAACACATTAAAAGAAAATCAAAAATCAAAACTTCTCGAACTTAAGAAATTTGTAGAAGATGTAAGGAAGAAACTTACTGAGGAAAAAGATACAACTAAAAAGAAAAATCTGGAAGCTACATATAATAAAGAATTACAGGATAGAAAAAAAGCAATAAATACGGAATATCAAAAACAACTTGCTGAGATAGATAAAAGTATTACTACTGTTATAAATAATCTTGCTAAATCTAATAATTATGATTTTGTTTTAGTAAAAAATAACGTATTATACGGCGGAAAAGATATTACAAACGATGTTTTAAAAGCTTTAAAATAATAACGATGACATATCATTATTTAAGTTTGAAACTAAAAAGAGTTTTAGGTTAAATGTTTTGAAAAACTTCTTGAGGCTAAGACTTTTGATTGAAAAGAATATAGAAAACTGTTAAATATTTAAATTCTCTTTAATTTTATAACGGGCAGAAATCGCCATGGATGCGGGAAATTTGTCAACAAAAAAGGGGCTTCGCTCCCCTGTTTTGAAAAAGATATGGATATCGCAGTCTTGACAGCATTATTCTCTTTTTTGAAATAAAATAACAGGGAATTTATAGGGAAATTATTAAAATTTTACCTTTATTTTAATTTTTAATACAGGTACAGTCTTGCTTTTTATCCCAAATTCCCTAAAAAATTAACAGGGATTTTTATCTAAATAACAGGGTAATATTTTTGAAGAACAGAAAAAATTTTGCCAAAAACAAGTTTATTTTATCACTAGCAACTATAAATATATTTTTAACTATTTTCTTTTAAATCAGGTAACTTCGCATATCTTGTGGGGTTTCCTGATTTATTTTGTCTTTCGTTTTCTCTCGTTGACAAATCAATTCATTATTCAACTTGTTTTTTCTTCAATTTTACTCTTTTTCAATAATTTCTTTACAAATCACTCAATAACAGCTAATCATTTCAGTATTAACCTTTGTTTAATTTTAGAAGCCAACTTTAAACTAATTGATTTTTATTTTATGCTTTAGTTGAAAAAACAAAATACTTCGTATATAATGGATTTGTATTCCATATTGTACGAAGTTGTAAAAGAATGATAAATAGAACCCTGAAAAAAACTATTGAAGAAGTATCCAAATCATTTCCTGTCTTATTACTTACAGGTCCAAGACAGGTTGGAAAAACAACTTTATTAGAAGATATTTCTGATGGTACAAGAAAATATGTAACTCTGGATGATTTAGAACAAAGACAATTGGCTAAAACAGATCCGGCTCTTTTCTTACAAATTCATCAACCTCCGTTAATTATTGATGAAGTACAATATGCGCCTGAAGTATTCTCATATATCAAAATGTATGTTGATAAAAATAAAACTCCGGGACTATTTTGGTTAACAGGCTCACAAAAATTTCATTTGATGAAAAATATTACGGAATCTCTCGCAGGCCGTGTGGCTATTTTAGATATGCTGGGACTTTCCTATAAAGAAATAACAAATAAAGCAGATAATACTGTTCCATTTTTACCTATAACATCGTGGGTTGAGGATGCTAAACAACATTTCGACACGTCACCAAACGTAAATGAAGTGTATGAATCAATTTATCGAGGTTCATTTCCGAAACTAATTTCCGATAAAAATATGTTTCGTGATCTTTTTTATAGTTCATACATACAAACCTATATTGAACGAGATGTTAAGGATATTACAAAAATTGGTAGTGAATTGAGATTTTTTAATTTTTTAAAGACAATAGCTGCTAGAACCGGGCAATTAATAAATTATGCAGACATTGCTCGTGATGCTGATATAGACGTAAAAACAGCTAAAATATGGGCTTCAATTCTAGAAACTTCTGGCATAATTAAATTTTTGCAACCTTATTATAACAACATTACAAAAAGAATTATAAAAACTTCTAAAATATATTTTTTGGATACTGGGCTTTGCAGTTATCTGACAGGTTGGGATAGTCCAAAAACATTGGAATCAGGAGCAATGAGCGGTGCAATTTTCGAAACATATGTTTTTGCGGAAATTTTAAAATCATATTGGAATAACGGTAAAAATCCAAATATCTATTTTTATAGAGATAAAGACCAGCGCGAAATAGATTTTATTTTTGAGTATAATGGAACGCTTTATCCTGTGGAAGTCAAAAAAACAGCAACTCCAAGCTTGTCGAGCATTAAATCATTTTCCGCAATAGAAAGCCTGAAAAAACCTATTGGAGAAGGGGCTGTAATTTGTTTATATAAAGAACTGTTTCCTTTAAATAAAAATGTAAATTTAATCCCTGTAAATAGTCTCTAATTTTTAAAACAAATATTGCTATAGTATAGTGTGTCTTTTTATTTTGTTTTATTTTGAATTTTAGGTTTAACAGATGAACTAGATGAATCTTCTTTTTTAGACTCAAAAGTAATAACAGCGAATCCATTTTTATAAATTATAGGTTTATCTGATATTGGATTTACAAGATATTTTCCTGATTTATCAATTATTCCCCATTTGTTATCTATTTTTACCGATATTGCATTGTTTACAGAATAATTATACAAATTACTTATTTCATCAAATTTTGGCTCTACAACTATTTCTCCATTTAATCCAATTAATCCCCATTTATTATTCTTTTTTGCTGAAAATAATATTTGATTTATAAAAGAAATTGCATCATATTCAGGTTTAACTATATATTCTCCTTTAATGTTTATTATCCCGTATTTACCGTTTGATTTTACTTTTGATTCAACAATAAAATTAAGGTTTCTGAATGATTCTGCTTCTTCAAATTGAGGTTGTATAACAATTTCACCTTTGTAGTTAATATAGCCAAATTTATCCCCGATTTTTACTGGCGCAAGTCCTTCAGAAAAAGCTCCAATAGAATCAAATTCCGGCTTAATAATATAATTACCACTATAGTCAATAATTCCCCATTTATTGTTTATTTTTACTTTAAGTTGTTGTTGACCGTAGTGATAATCATTACTAATCTCGTTAAATTTGGGTTCAATTATATAACAACCATTCCTATCAATAACGCCCCATTTATTGTCAAGTAATACAGCTGTTAATTCGTTTGTAAGATTTCTTGTGTCAGAAAATTGAGGTTTAATAATATATTTACCTGTTCTATCCAGAAAACCCCATTTTTTATCTATGCAAACGGCAATGAAATTACCATCAATAATATTAATCTGGTCATAGTTTGTTTTTGTGATAAATTTTCCGTCTTTATCAACAATCAAATACTTGTATAAAGGATTATAAGAGACGCTTGGATGGGTTAATTCGCTTTTTTTATTATTATCTATACTGCTACCTATGCTAAATGCGTTATAATCGAATGTAAATTGTATATCTATGTCTTTACCGTTATATTCAGAAGGAAGAGGTCGAAAAGGTGCACTCATCTTAATAGCTTCCAGTGCTGCTTTATCTCCATCAGTAACACCTGTAGATTTGCTTATATTTAAGCTTAATAAACTACCGTCTCTGCTAAGCTTAAAGAGAACAGCAACACGTTTGTTTTCGGCGCCTTTTGGTGGATGCCAGTTTCTTTTAATCCTTCTCTGAAGTTCTCTCATATAAGGACCAAAATCAACGTCTTTTGCATTGCTAACACTTAATTTTTTATCTTTTGATAAATTTAGATTACTTATATTGTTAAAGGCAAGAGCTTTCTTGTTCCCAAGATTGGTTAGTAATATTACTAAAATAATAGCTAATAATACGTATAAAAATTTTTTCATAATTATCCCCACATATTTTATAAGGAGCCCTGTACCAAAAATACTAATTTAATTCTCTTTTTCATTATATTTAAACACTTTAATAATTCAATAATTTGGATTTTCTTGAACCAAATTAAATGAATGTTCAAGCTTCTGGTCTAATTTACCTGATTTATTTTCAAAATCAATTTTTATCGTTTTGCCCCAATTGGAACAATTCTGGCTTGGTGCGCCAAAAGGAGATAACTTTATGATAGCAGTCGTAAAGTTATCATCATAAACTTTATCACCTGACGATTGATATACTAATACTTTGTTATTAACAATATTTCCTTTTTCATCTATTTGAAACCCTACAGAGATTTTTTCATTAGAAGATGCAAAAAGGCTCAAGCTTTGTTTTATTTTTTTGACTATTTTAGGGATATAATCGGGTAAATTTTCATTATTGCCACTATATTTAGCAATATAAATCAACGAATCATCCTTTGATAACTTAATTATTACATCTGGATCAGGATTTAAATAAATATATTTACCTGTTTTATCAATATATACCCAATCTCCTTCTAGTTTTGAAAAAACTTTTACGGGAGCTATATCACATACAAACGAGTAGTTCCAATCCATTTTCATTGGACCTATAACAAAATTTCCACTTTTGTCTATATATCCTCCCCTATCAACATAATATTTGTAACCATTAGACTCTTTAGCTTCAGCAGGGGCATCTACTGCTGCCAATCCTCCCGAAAAAGGACTAACACGATTAAACTTATTCTTTATTACAAATTCCCCTGTTTTATCGATGAATCCATACCATCCTCCTGTTTTCGCAACAGCCAAGCCTTCTCTAAAAGAAGATAAATAATCATAATCAATATAAATAACTAAGTTTTTTTCAGAATTGATAGCGCCCATTTTGCCATCTTTTTCTACAATAGCCATTCCTTCAGAAAATTTGTGAACTCTGTCATATTTAGGATCTTTCTGCGCAAGCTTTCCTTTTTTATTGATTAGTATACGTTTATAAGTTTTATTATTCATACAAACTGATGCTTGTCCTGCTTCAAATTCTCCTGCACAGTAAAATTTGGGTTTGATTACAATTTTACCTAATTTATTTATATATCCATATTTATCTTTAATTTTTACTGCTGCGAATCCTTCACTAAATCTGCTGGCATATACAAATTTGGGTTTGATTTCAAATTCACCTTTTATGCCGATATATCCGTATTTTCCGCCATATAAATATTGTGTATCATACATGTCCTTGCAAAAATGACCTGCGCATCGATTACCACCAAGGTAAACACGGGCTAATCCTTCATAAAAATCATCAGCATACCAGTATTGAGGTTTAATAATAATCTTTCCTGTTTTATCCATATATCCCATTTTAAGTCGATCTATTGTACCTTCCTGTTTACTCCAACGAACTATGGGAAACAAGACAGGATTTTCCAGTTTATATCTATCAGCTTCAGAATCCCAGTCGTCATCATTTTCGTATTCCATTGGACGAGTAACCTGTGCATTACAAATATTATTAAATTTTTCCTCAGTTGACATGTTTTTTCTGGAAGGAAAACTTTCGGGATTAATTTTCACGTTTTTCTCTGAATTAGATAATAAATATTTCAAGTCTTTATATGCTTGAGTGTTATTTGGATTAAGTTCAAGAGCTATATTAAAGTTTTTTATAGCTTCATTGTTTTCTCCTTGTTCAATATAACGAAGTCCATTCTTTTGGTATGCTTCTGATGTTATTTCTATTCTTTTATTTTTTAAATTTTCTGGAAGATATTTAGCAGGAAACATATTCAAATATGCATTTTTAAAGTCAATATTGAGTTTAAGAGCTTTATCAAAATCTGCTTTGCCTTCGTTAGTTCTACCAATATCACATTCTGTCATTCCTCGAAGATAATAGGCTTCAGCATATTCAGGATTAAGTGCAATAGCTTTACTAAAATCTTCGATAGCTTCTTCGTTATTTTCTAATGCTCTTTTAGTACAGCCTCTAAGATAATATGCTTTAAAATCGTTTGGATTTAATTCAACTGTTTTATTGCAAATTTCAATTTTTTTTTCATACATTTTCAGCTTTTGTTGGGTGATGTTTTTCAAAAGGTTTGCTTTTATATTTTTAGCATTAATCGATAAAGCTTTATCAAAATCTTTTAAAGCATCTTTGCTTTTTCCCAAAGTTACTTTTAGCTCACCTCTATTACAATAAGCTTCATCATATTTGGAATTAAGTTCTATAGCTTTATCAAAATCTTTTATAGCTTCTTCTGGTTTTAATAAAATATTTTCACTGTTTCCCCTGCCATAATATGCTTCTGCGTATTTGGAATTAAGTTCTATAGCCTGACTGTAATCGTAAATAGCATCTTTGTTTTTTCCTAAATTACTTTCTGCTATTGCTTTGCCATAATAAGCTTCAGCATAATTAGGATTAAGTTCTAAAGCCTTGTCAAAGTCTTCGATAGCCTTTGAATACTCTTTTAACGTCTCCATTAGATATCCATTTTCACAGTACATTTTGGCATTATTAGCATTAGATTCAATAGATTTCTGTGATGTTTTATTTGTACCATTATAAATTTCTGTGTTTTCTTGGGCAAAAACGACAGGGATCAATAAAATTATGGATAAACATAAAGGTAAAAATATTTTTTTCATTTCTTATCATTACACTCAAAAAACGATACAGCCATAATTAATGTAAATCAAACATACTGATTTATAACTAATATATTTTCTGTTTTGATATAAATTTTAACAAAGTCATTAGATATAAAGACAGGTAAGGATTTGATACCTGACCTTCTCCCCAAAAAACGGGGCAAGGTCAAAGGCTTGCAAAGGTGCTACTTCAGAAAAAGAAGCTAAACGATATGAAACTGTATTACGTAGCGATATAATGCGTGGCGATTTGAATTTTGTTAAAAAGAAATGCACTATAAAATTGTCTGAAATTGACATCAACCCAAAAAACTCCCATATTTAAAACTTAGTAACTCCTATGTAGAATAAAACAATGTAGGAGAAGACTTACGCTTAATATTCTCTTATCTTTTGCCCAGTTTGAAAGGGAAGTTACCGGAGAGAGAATTAGGGATAAAATAGCTGCTTCAAAGAAAAAAGGAATGTGGATGAGTGGGAAAGCTCCTATTGGTTATCAACTAAAAGACAAAAAGCTCCTAATAGATAAGATCTATAGTAAAACAGTAAAAATAATTTTTGAAAAGTATCTGGAATTAAAAAGTGTGCCAGATTTAATTAGTTATCTGAAAGAAAATAATATCAAAACAAAAAATAATATATTTTTCTTAAAAGGTGCTTTATATCATATTCTACAAAATAAAATTTATGCTGGATTAATTACGCATAAAGATAAAGTATATGACGGTGAGCATCAAGCTATAATCGACAATGAAGTTTTTGAGAAAGTTCAAAAACTTATGGGAGAAAATAGAATTTCGAAAAAATGTTCTTTAAATTTTAAAAATCCATCTTTACTCGCAGGAAAGATTTTTGATAATAATGGCAACTATATGAGTCCCAGTCATAGTAATACAAGAAATAGGAAGTACAGATATTACGTCAGCCAAGCGATAATTCAGTGCAGAAGACATGAAGCTGGTTCAATTTCAAAAATTCCAGCTGGAGAAATAGAAAAAGTTGTTACTGAAGAAATTAAAACATTTTTATTTAATACAAAAAATATTCAACAATATATCGAACAATACAATGTTCATAAGCAAAAAGAAATATTACTATCAATAAAAAGCTTACAAAAAGATATTAAAAGCCGATTTGATAGTGCTTTAATTAGAACAATATTAAATAAAGTAGTTTTGCATAAAGAAAAAATAGAAATTACTATTTGCAAGCAACAATTGTTAAAAACATTAAATGCGGTAACTTACAACACAATGCTGCCAGAAGAAATAAAAAAAGATACTTTGATTCAATTTTTATTACAAAAGCCTTACGGGTATCACAATCTTCTAAAAATGGTGGTGTAATAATAATCACAGATTCTCAAAAACATGCAGTTAATATTAATCATCAATTAATTAAAGCTGTTGCAAAAAGCTACTATTGGAACAATCTTTTATTTACAGGAGAAGCTAAAAGTAGTATAGACATACAAAAAATGGAGAAGCTTAGCGATAATACATATGTTAAAGATATTTTACGTTTGAGATTTCTTGCCCCAGATATTGTTGAACAAATTTTGAACGGTACTCAACCTTCAGATATGAGTGTTCAAAAACTTTTAAAAGTTAATATTCTTGATTGGAAAGAGCAAAGGAAATTATTAAATATTTAAACTCTTTTACATGTTGAAGCTGTTGATAAAAACAACAGCTTTTTTGTGACTGAAATGCATCGGGGGCTAGTGAAAAATTAAAGAGAATTTCGCATTAATTTGCACAAAAATTACACAAAATTTCTCATTTTAAAATTCTCTTTAATTTTATATCCAGCAAAAAGCCCCACCATTGCGGGGCTTTTGTATTAAAAAAGGGGGCTTCTCTCCCCTATGTGGAATGAAAAATGGATATCGCAGTCTTGACAGCATTATTCTCTTTTTTGAAATAAAATAACAGGGAATTTACAGGGAAATTATTAAAATTTTACCTTTATTTTAATTTTTAATACAGGTACAGTCTTGCTTTTTATCCCAAATTCCCTAAAAAATTAACAGGGAATTATTTTAAAATAGCAGGGAATTTTTGTACTGATAAAGAAAAAATCAACTTCTACTCTTTTTCAAATTTGTAAACTACCTAACGCTAATACCTTCATTGAGATATTTAATCAGCGGATAGATGAAGAATTCTATGATGCGCCTCTTACCGACTTTAACTTCAGCAGAAAGACTCATTCCGGGAGTAATTTTTTCTTTCTTTCCTTCTACCATCAAAGTTTGATCTAAAGGTGTTACATAGATTTCATAAACAGGACCGAGTTTTTCATCCTGAATGCTGCTTTTTGAAACGTTTTTAACCACACCTTTTAAAAGACCATATTTTTGGAAACTAAAAGTATCTATCTTGATTTGCACAGGCATTTTTTCTTTTACAAAGCCTATATCCTGATTTAAAACAGTTGCTTTAATTAAAAGAGGAGTATTTGATGGAGTAATGGAAATTAATTTCTCGGCTGGTGTGACAACTCCGCCTATTGTATGAATTAATAGCTTGTCAACATAACCATCAACCGGAGAAGTTATACTTTGCTTTTTGTTTTTGAATTCTATTTGTTCTACATCTGATTTGATTTGGATTTCCTGTTTTTGTTTATCTGCAAGTTCTTTAAGTGTTTCTGTTTTAAAAGTTGCTTTAAGATAGCTGATTTTGTTATTTAATTTTGCTATTTCTGCCTTATAACTCTTAATTTTATTAACTTCTTCCATGTACTCGTCTTTTGAAACTATATCTAGAACTTTTTCAAGTCTTGCAACCCTTTCTTCGCTTGATGCAAGAAGGCTTTCATAGTTTCCTTTTTCTGTATAAGCTGATGTAAGTTGTTCATTAAGTCCCGAAACACTTGAAGAGTATAATTGGTTTTGTACTGGAGCCGAAGAACTGAACGGGCGGTTGTTTGCTTGAGCATTAAGCCTTTTTATTTCTAACTGAATATTTTGTTGGTTTTCTTTTGAAGATTCAAGAGCAGGTTCTGTTGCAGAAGGGTCAATTTCCATCAAGGTTTGACCTGCTTTTACAAAATCCCCTTCTTTAACAAGGATTTGTCTTATTGAACCAGTATCAAGAGGTTGGATGATTTTAACTTCGCCATCGGGAATTACAATTCCTCTTGCAGAAACAACAACATCGACTTTACCTATAATTAACCATAAAATTGTAATAATAATAAGCGCAACAATTGTCCAGAAAGTAAAAAGACCAAGCGGACTTGCAGGGTTATCTTCTATTTCTGAAAGAGTAGGTTTAAACTCGTGCGAATCATCTTTATTTATTAGTTCTTTAATTTTTTTAATTATCATTTAGGATTTTACCCCTTCCTGTTGATCTATAAGAAATTGATAATAGCCGTTTTTAGTAACTAATTCCTGATGAGTGCCTGATTCTATTATTTGTCCTTTTTCAAGAACTATAATTATATCACTGGATTTAACTGCTGAAAGCCTGTGAGCAATAATAAAAGTCGTTCTTCCCTGCTTGATTTTATCAAGGTTAGTAAGAATTATTCGCTCTGATTCATAATCAAGAGCAGAAGTTGCTTCATCAAAGATTAAAATTTTAGGGTCTGTTATTAAAGCCCTTGCAATTGCCACTCTTTGTTTTTGCCCCCCTGATAAAGTCGAGCCTCTTTCTCCGACTATTGTATCGTATCCTTCAGGAAGCTGGGAAATAAATTCATGAGCTCCTGCTATTTTTGAAACGTGGATAATTAACTCAATCGGGGCATCAGGTCTTGGCATCGCAATATTTTCTCTTATAGTTCCCGAGAAAAGATAGTTTTCCTGAAGCACCACGCCAATATTTGATCTGAGCCAAAGAGGGTTCATGTGGCGAATATCAACTTCATCGACATAAATAGCACCTTCATTTGTAAGATATAGCCTTTGTATAAGCTTTGTTACTGTGCTTTTTCCGCTGCCGCTTCTGCCGACAATTCCCACGCTCATCCCTGGTTTTATGTCAAAAGATAATTTTTCTAAGACATTAGGGGTGTTTACGGAATATTTAAAAGAAATATTTTCAAATTTAACACTTCCTTGAATCTGTGGAAGAGTTATTAATTTGCTTGACTGGATTTCTACAGGATGGTTTAAAATATCTCCAAGCCTGTCAACACCTAAAAGCGCCTGTTGGAATTCATTCCATAAGTTAACAAGCCTTAGAATCGGTCCTGTAAACTGCCCTGCAAACATCTGAAATGCTATTAACTGACCTATAGTCAATTTGTTATCTATTACAAGTTTTACCCCGAAGTATAAAATGCATATTGTCATTGCCTTTTGAAACAATCCCGATATTGCAGAAGAGATATTTCCCATATTAGAGAGTTTAAACCCTGATTTGACATAATCTCCTAAATAATCTTCCCATTTTCTCTGCATTGAACCTTCTATTGCAAGAGATTTTACTGTTTGTATTCCTGTAACTGATTCTACAAGATAAGAATTAGATTGCGCACCCATTTGAAATTTAGCTTCCAGCCTTTTTCTTAACTCGGGAGTAATAGTTACATAAAGTATTGCAATTAATGCCACGAATCCAAGCACCACAAAAGTAAGTTTCATACTGTAAAAGAACATAATTACAACAAAAACCGTAGAGAAAAACAGGTCAATTATTAAAGAAACCGACTTGTCTGTGATGAAATTCCTTATCTGGTCAAGTTCTCTGATTCTTGAGATGATGTTTCCGACTTTTCTGCTTTCAAAATATACAAAAGGCAGGTTAAATAAATGCTTAAAGAGTTTTGCGCCAAGTTTGGCATCTATTTTAGAAGCTGTGTGAACGAAAATATACTTTCTGCTGACATTTAAAAGAAATTCGAATATCATTACAGCAACAAAAGCAAATGCAAGAACATCTAAGGTTGTCATACTGCGGTGAACTATGACTTTATCCAAAATTACCTGTGTAAATAGAGGTGTTATAAGCCCAAAGAGCTGAATAATAAAAGAGCCCAACATAACTTCAGCCATCACTCTTTTGTAAGTCATTATTTCGTTAAAGAACCATTTAAATCCGAATTTTATCTGCGAATTAATCATTTTATGGCTTATAACAATTAATTCACCTGTTGAAATCTCGTCAAACTCTTCAAAAGTCAATTCTTTTGAGTTTTTTTCAAGAGGTGAAAACACAAGCATCTTTTTGTTTTGTGTATCTAATTTTAACAATGCAAGACAAGAATTATCTTTTAATAGGGCTATTGCAGGAAGCGGATACTTCTCAGAAAGTTTTTCCAGCGTAATCTGTTTTATCTTTGCCTTAAACTCAAAGTTTCTGATGATTTTGACGAGTTCTTCTTTAGAAATTTCCTCGTCAGTAATGCCATATTCACGGACTACAGTCCTTAAATCCACATTTATCTGATTAATTTTTGCGATTAATTCAAAACAAATTAAGCCTGTTTGCATTATTTAGTTCCCTTTTGTTGTATTTTGGTTTTTGTTTTAGAGGAAACTGGAAGTTCTTCCCCTGCTTCTGCTAAAATTCTTAGCTTGTAAGCTGCTGCCTCGCTGTTAATTCTTGTTTTTTCAAGTTCAAATTTCTGTGTTATTAAGTCAGCTTTTTGTTTCAGGTAAGAAATTTTATCTATAAGCTGCTGTTTATTTAATTTTTCAATCATTGATATTTTTTCTTCGGTAAGTTTTAGTGCATTTGCCTGATTTTCAAGTTTTTGATTAGCATAAATTGCTTCATCATAGGCTTTTTCATAAAAACTTTTAACAGATTCAACTTTTTTGTCTCTTTCCAGAGCTAGCCTTTCTATTTCAAGTTTTGCTTTTTCTCTCTGTGCCTGATTTTTTAGCCCGTCAAAAACAGGAAGAACAGAGGAAACCCTAAAAGTCAAACTCCTATCTTCCATATCCCCAAATGTATGAAAATAGTTGCTTTTATCTGTGCCATAAAAGTAATAATTAGTAGTAAACCTAAATTGCGGAAGGTTTTGTCTTTTCAACATAGACAATTCTGCTTTTTTCTTTTCAATTTCAAGTTGGTATTGTTTGTATTCAGGAAGATTGTTTATATCAAGAACCTCAGATTCTTTAATTTTAAGTTTAATAGGGGATCTGTTGCTATTAGATATATTAACAATTCCTTCTTCATCATCAAAAAGGTTTAAAATCTTAGCAGAAGTTGTGTAATTTTCTTTTGTGTAAAAAGAAATATCTGAAAGATTTTTTTTACACTCTGTTTTCAAGTCATCAATTTTATTTATAAGGACAGCTACTTTTAAAGCCTGATCAGTCATATCAGTTTTTCTTGCAGTGCCGGAGTTATATAATTTTTCATACATCGAAAAAAGAGTTTTATTAAGGCTCAAAAGCTCCTCATTTGTTTTTAATTCCCTGCTGAGAAGAAGAGTCTTTGTATAAACATCTGAGAGGTTTAATTTTAAATCCCTGAAGCTTTGTGTGTAAACAGTTTGTTTTTGCAGTTTGTCTTTTTTAGCGATATCAAGTTTCTTTTTTCTTACTCCGAAGTCAAAAAGGTTATACTGCAACCCAGCAGAAAGAGCATTCAAATACCTTGTATTGTTTGCAACGATAGAATCGCCAACAGGAGTGAGAGAAGATGTGCCACCTGTCAGGTCTTTATCGTACTGGGAGTTATAATTTAAAGAAACCAAAGGAAAATACTCAGACCTTGCTTCTTTAATCTCTGTTTGTGCAATCCTTACGTCAATTTGAGAGATTTTAAGGTCATAAGAATTTTTTACAGCTTTCTCCAGAACACTTTTATACACTAGTGTTTCTGCTTTGACTGTGTTTATGCTTATTAAAAATATTATTATTCCAGCTATTAGTATTCTCATAAGGTATATTTTACATAATAAAGATTTTTTTGGAATATTTTCTATCATGAATATATTGTATAAATATTTACACTTCATTGTATAAAAATTTTTATACAATGATATCAATTAGAAGCCGGGATTGAAATATTAAACCAAGTTTTAGATGGATTTTTGAAACGCAATTTTATTCATCATTAATTGCTTCAATAGACAATTCCTTCAAGAAATCCAAGTCATCAAAATTAAAACAATAATAAAAATCCATTTTTGAACTAAAGTTTGTTGCCATTATAGATCTAGCTTCTTGAAATCTATAGAATAAAATTTTCTTTAATCTGCTCAACATAACTTTATTTGACGAATTTAAACTTACAACTTTGTTTTCAACTACAAAATTATCTTTTTCAAACCAATTGTTTATTAATAATTTTATAGCATCCAAATTAAGCTTGTTTCTTATCATAAAACTATGTAAGGTTCTGCAAATTACAGAAAAATATAATTTACTGATTTTTAAATCATTTAATTTATTAATTCTTTTACTTTTAGTGAGAAAATATTTTGTTGCTTCTACGCTCGGTATGGAAAAATAATTTGAATAAGTTTCATATAATTCTGAAACATCACAAAATATTGGTTCTGAGTATAATTTTTCTATTGGTAAATTTGATGCATCATCTACTGTATTATCCGTTGTGAAATATTCTATATAACTTTCATCATTAACTATTTTAAAATATAGCTTATCGTTCTTTTTTGCTTTTTTCTTATATATTATTAAATCAATCTCATTTAATTTTTCGATAGCCTGACGCTGCTCTAAAGTAGACAGGCAGTTAATTTTCGCAAGTTCTTCTACTGAACAAGAAAAATAGCCGTCGTTTGAAATTTTCCCTTCATCTTTTAAATAATAATATTTACCTGCTAACGAACAATATGTAACAGCACAATTTAAACCAACTTCATTTAAATCAAGAGATTGCCGAATATTTTGAGTTATCCTCCTTAGTAATTCTTCTCTTTCTGCTTTCTGTTTAATCGCTGAAACCATTTCTGCCTGTTTAATAGCTATTGATATTTGATCAGCAATTGTTTCTATAAGGTTTATTTCATCCTGAGACCATTTTCTGCAAGATGTATATTCTAAAAGTCCTATTGCTCCCCAATTTTCATTATCTTTCTTAATTGGTATCGACAAAAGAGATTTTACATTTAAATTTTTATAAATATTTATTAAATAATCAGGATAATTTGAATTATCTATATTATTTATTATTATATTTTCACCTTCATTAAAAATTTGCTTGGCGAAATATGAACTGGTATTGTATGTCGGATTAATGCTTGACAGCATTGGCAAATCTTTTTTTTGATACTCGACAAGAAAAGTCCAAGCCGGAGTATTGTCTTCTGATTCAGAATATTTTGACAGCGCCACTTTATCAACATTAAACAAATTAAATAATTCTGAACAAATATTATCTAAAACTTCATTTAAATCAAGAGATTGCCGAATATTTTGAGTTATCCTCCTTAGTAATTCTTCTCTTTCTGCTTTCTGTTTAATCGCTGAAACCATTTCTGCCTGTTTAATAGCTATTGCAGCCTGACTGACTATAGCTTTTAATGTTTCTATTTCTCCATTGCCCAGAGAAACTTTTCTTTTTGTATATTGAACTGTAAGTGCACCAATAAATTCATTATCATTTACTATAGGTAAAGAATAGCTTGATTTTACATGAAAATCTTCAGAAACATTTTCTATAATTATATTTTCAGCTTCAGTTTGAAATATCCTAATAAAGCATCTATCTGCATTAAATGCTTTAGCTACTTCATTAACAATAGAATTTTTAATTTCGTTGATATCTAAAGAATTTCCTATAGCATTAATTATATTTAAGAGCTTTTCTCTTTGTCCCTGTTTTTTTACTTCGACAATTTGACCTCTACGCATAAATATTTCCCCTATTTCTCAGATTTTGTTAAATACAAAAATACTGAAAACTCATAAAAAACTTATTTAATTAACAGATTTTCGCCCTCTTTTTGATAATTTATTTCGATTTTCCATTTGAGTTTCTAAAGAAATATCAAGTTCCGCTGCAATTTTACCAACATAGTTTATATAGTCTCTAAGATTTATATTTTGCTTAGACAAAAAATACATAATAATTTTAATACCTACAAGATTAATTCCAAGATCTCTGGTAAGATACTGAATGAATTTTCCTGTTTCTATATCATTAAATGAGTATAATCTTCTGTTTTTAGGTGATCTTGATGGAATTAAAAGACTTTCATCATCATAAATTCTTAATGTTCTTTGATGAACTTTCAAAATATCCGCTACAACACTGATAGGAAACATTGGTCTGTCCGGATCCAGACTCTGTCCATTTTGAATCTCGTTAATCTTCATAACTTCCCCTTTATTAATTCTTTACCCTTTTCTAATTGTTATTTAAATTACCATTATTATTACCATTATTATTATAACACTTGTATAGCATTTGTATATCCTTTATGTTGATATTTTATATCCCTGTCGGAAACAATAACCCCAAAAACAACACGTCCCCTGTATTTAAGAGAATATTAAAATAAGTAAATATTAAAAATTGTAACAAAATAATAAATTCGTTAAATTAACACGTTATTAGTTAGTGTTTTAAAATCTTATGTATTGATTTTTGGTCATTGCATAATTGGAGAAGTTCTTAACAAGAAGACAAACAGGATCATTAAGCTCCTGTTTGTCTATAATTTTAATTTGTTAATCCCATTTAATTATGCCATGTATTATTCATATACAGATTCATAATTTCTGAATTGTTTTTGACGTCTTCTACGCTAGTTAAAGTTATACTATGCTGAGTCGCATAAGCTGTCATATTCTGGATAATTGTGTTTACATCAGTGTTTGTAATGAAAGTTCCATCATTAAGTTGGATTTTTTCTATTTGATTAGTTGTATTATTCCAATTATTTACTGCAACTTTATCAACACCAATGGAATTACCATAATCAAGTAAAAAGTTTCCTGATGAATCTTTAAAAAATGCAACTTTATTTTTATCAACAAGATTTCCAAACTTAATTAAATCACCAACGCCTGATGAAGCTGAATCAGTTATAGTATCAATAGCATCTCCGACATTGAAAATATATGTGTCATTTCCAGCTCCGCCAATTAATACATCATTTCCGATTCCACCGATTATTGTATCATTAAGTGCTAAACCACTTATTGTATCATTGCCTGCTAAACCACTGAGAATATTATTATAATTATTACCTGTAATAACATTATCGAGTTCATTACCCGTTCCGTTAATTGCAGAGTTACCTATTAAAGTTAAATTTTCAACATTACTTGAAAGAGTATATGTTATGGTTGACTTTACAGTATCTATACCTTCATTTGAATAGTCAATGACAATATCGCCTGTATTATCAACATTATACAGATCATTACCAAGACCACCATACATTGCATCTGCGCCTGTTCCACCGGTCAATAAGTCTTGACCGGCTAAACCGCTTAATATATCATTACCTGCACCACCATTCAATGTATCATTACCACTACCGCCGGTAAGGGTGTCATTACCAGATGTACCATTAATAGTAAGCGGTGCATCGTTTACTGCATTAACTGTAAGGTTTACTGTTTTTGTGTCAAATCCGCCTTTGCCATCTGATACTGTATAATCAAATGCATCGTTTCCGTTGAAATTAGCGTTTGCTGTGTATACAATTTTACCTTCTGCATTTACGGAAACTATTCCGTTC
>Ga0209000_1000626_pt1 | contig 30964 bp, 29 predicted proteins | sample RifGroD2_FD_183998 | JGI IMG/M metagenome (GOLD analysis project Ga0209000, IMG submission 183998) | Groundwater microbial communities from Rifle, Colorado, USA - Groundwater D2 (SPAdes) (version 2) | ecosystem: Environmental > Aquatic > Deep subsurface > Groundwater | place: Rifle, Colorado... | reverse complement strand
ATACGATTTACGATATGGCCGTTGACGCGACTTATCTTTATGCCGTCGGACAGGACGCCGGCGGAACCGGAGGGCGATCGGAATGGCGGATTGAAAAGAGGCGGCTGTCCGACGGCGCTTTATGCACTATCGCCAATTGCGGAACGGAGTTTGGAACCGGCGGGGTTATAGCTTTTCAACCGAATCCTTCAACGACCGGCTCGGAATACATTGACGACATCGCGCTTGACGCAGTCAACGGTTTTATGTACGTGATTGGTTCTAGTGACGACCCAACTTACGATTGGGAATGGCGGATTGAAAAGAGATATCTCAACAACGGCGCGTTGGTTACGACTTTCGGGAATAACGGCGTTGTGACAACTTCCATTTCGCTGAGATCGGAATACGCCTCGGGCATAACTCTTGACGCGACAGGACAATATATTTACGCGGCTGGCTCCGATTTGACGGTCAGCGCTTCAAAAAAACGATTAAGAATTGAAAAAAGGCGCGTTTCCGACGGCGCTTTATGCACGGCGGCAAATTGCGGAACGGAATTCGGAACCGGCGGAGTCAAGATTGATTACACGCAAAGTTACACCGGTGCTTACGCCGGCACCATAGAAGAACTCGCGGCCGACTCAAACGGCCTTTATACGGTTGGGTGGGAATACGTCGGGGGCAATCCTCCATATATTTACTATCGCTGGCGAATAGAAAAAAGAGATTTGAACACGGGCGTCTTGAATTGGTCCAGATATGTTTCAAATTCTTCCGGCTCAAACGTTTGCAATGAGTATGGCTATGATATTGCGACTGATTCAAGCGGAATTTATGTTATCGGAAATTCTCAAAGCAACTGCGGGACGGGACAATGGCAGATCGCGAAATTGGACTTCAGCGGCAATCCTGTTTCTTCTTTTGGTTCAAGCGGAATCGCGAGTTATATTCCGTCGGGCGGCGGTACCGAGCCGAAAGACATTTTTGTTGATTCAACCGGACTTTACGTTGCCGGCTATGATTCTGCCCCCGGAGATTGGCAATGGCGCGTTGATAAAAGAAGCGCGACAGACGGTTCTTCAATCTGGACGCGAACGTCAAATCCTTCTTCAAGCATTGATTACGCGAATGCGGTTGTCGTGGACTCTACCGGGCAGTTATATGCCGGAGGCGTGGATCTTTCGTTGGGAAATGGGGAGTGGCGTATTGAAGGCAGAAGGACCGAGGCGCCTGTTACGGCCCCCGCGGTTACGACGCAAAGCGCGGGTTCCGTCGGCGACTCGGGCGCGGTTTTGAACGGCCTCGCGAATCCGAACAACGGCGCGACAACCGGCTGGTTCAGGTATGACGCGGCTCCGCCCGGCTCCTGCAACGACACTTTCGGAACGCGCCTGCCTTTAAGCGGCGGAACGAGTTTGGGCTCCGGCAGTTCTAATGTTTCTTTTTTTCAAACCGTTGGCGGTCTTAATTCAAGCGCGACTTATTATTTTTGCGCCATCGCCGAAAACTCGGCCGGAAAAAGTTACGGCAGTATTTTGAGTTTCGCGACAACCGCGCCCGGCGCCGTGAGTTCTTACGGCGTAACCCGCGAGGGATGCGAGTTGAAAAATTGGGGATGGGGGAGCGAGGTTACCGGCTGGGTGAGTTTTAACAGCACGAACAACTACGGCGGCAAAACCCCGGGCTCAAATTATGGCGCGACTTTGGCCAATTTTTGCCAGAACGCCGCCCCTAACGCGCCGGGCAATTTGGCGGTTACGGATACTTCAAGCGCGAACTGGTCTTTTAACTGTGTCAGCCCGCTTCAGCCGGCCTTTTCCTGGACGTTTTCGGACCCGAACACCGACGATTACCAGTCGGCTTTTCAGCTGCAGGTTGATGATAATTCGGATTTCAGTTCTCCGGAATACGACTCGGGCAGCGCCACGACCACTTCTTTCACTACCAGCGTTCCGGCTGGCCGTTTGTCTTACAACACGACTTACAACTGGCGCGTGAAGACCTGGGACAATCGCAAAACGCCTCTTGTTTCGCCTTGGGCAACCGGAACTCCTTTCGCGACAACGGCTCATAGCTGGCCGTCGCCGGACTTCACTTTCTTGCCTAACTCGCCGTCGGTCGGCCAGGATACTCTTTTTAGGCGCGACCAGGATTCGGACGGCGATACTTTCGGAACGAGATGTTTTGACAGCGGCAACAACGCCGTTTCTTGCGGCAATTATTATTGGACAATGGAGGATACTTCGCCGACAATGTCGGAAACGGCATCCTCCTCAATTCCGGTAATTGTCTCGTTTAATTCGCCCGGAAGAAAGGAAATTAATTTGAAAGCAACGGACGCGGAAGGATTTTATTGTCTTAAATCGCGAAGCACCGGAACCGTAACTTTACCTCTTCCTCAATATAAGGAAGTCCTGCCGAGATAATTTTTTGTTATAAGGGTTTTTGTGATATAATTAAAAGATATTGGAAAGTTTTCTTTATGGCATTTTGGGATATTTTTAAGGGAAAACCGAAAAGTTTTTTGGGAATTGACGTCGGCACGTCGTCTATTAAAGTTGTCCAGTTAAGCAAGGAAAGGAACCGCGTAAAATTGGACACTTACGGCCAGCTTGAAACGTACGCTTACGCCGAACGCTTTAACGACGCGATTCAAACCTCTTCTCTTAAAATGCTTGATTCGCAAGTCGCGGATTTGATAAAGAAGCTGCTTAGGGAATCCAAAGCCGTGAGTAGGGACGTAACGATGTCCATTCCGATTTTTTCCAGTTTCAGCACGGTCATTGAAATACCGCCGATTCCCGAAAAGGAGCTGGAAAGAGCGATTCCTTTTGAGGCGCGGCAGTATGTGCCGATTCCTTTGGCCGAAGTGGTTTTGGACTGGACGATTATGAAAGCGAAAGAGGAGCCGAAAGTTGAAAAACCGAAAGAAAAAGAAAAAAAGGACGAGGAGAAAAAAGCGGAAGAAGCGAAGGCCGAAGAAAAGAAAGCGGCCGAAAAAAAAGAGGAAGAGGAGCGGGGCAGGGAGATCAAATCGCCGCGGCTTCAGATTCTGCTGACGGCCGTGCCGAAGGAAGTGATAACCAAATACAACCGCATCACCAAGCTGGCCGGTTTGAATTTGCGCGGGTTGGAAGTTGAGACCGCGGCAAGCGTGCGCTCTATTTTGGGCAACGACAAAAGCACCGTGCTTTTGATGGATTTCGGAGCGCGGTCAACGAACATTAACGTGATTTATAATGGTTATCCGGTTATGAGCCACAGCATTGACACCGCCGGATTTGATTTGACCAAGGTTTTATCCCAGGGGATGGGCGTTAGTTTGCGCCGGGCCGAGGATTTGAAAAAAGAGCGCGGTTTGAAAGCCGGCCTCGCCGAAGCGGAGATGATTTCAATAATGACGCCGTTGGTTGACAAGATTTTTACCGAAACCGAACGCATTGTGAACATTTACGTCCGCCGCACCGGCAAGAGATTGGATCGGGTTGTCATACTTGGCGGCGGCGCGCTTCTGCCGGGAGTTGAAGAATACGTTTCTTTGCGGCTTGGTTTGCCGGCGGTCACCGGAAATTCTTTCGCGCGGGTGATTTATCCGCCGATTTTGGAGCCGATGATCAAAGAAATCGGCCCGATGTTCAGCGTCGCCATGGGACTCGGGATGAGGGAGATTGTTTAGGGAAAGTTCAAATGACATTTTGATTTTGACATTTGGATTTTTGTTATTTTCGTTTATCCACAGTTGTATTTGTTGCTTGTTTGCTGATGGTGTATAATGTTTATATAAGTTAAAATCTATGGCTGTAGAATTCGTACCAAAACCGCCTTCGCGGCTTCAAGCAGTCAGAGGACGATGGGTTATCGTTTGGCCCGTGGTTTTATTGATCGTGGCCGGTTCGGCTTATGCCGGCTTGGCTTACTACGAAAGCGTTTTGAACACCCAGATCAAAGGAGTGGACGAAAAAATCCAACAGGTTGAGACCGGCCGGGACGTCTCGGCGGAAGAAAAGGTTTTGACTTTGGAGGCGCAGCTGACCACGCTGGAAGACGTGATGAAAAATCATATTTATTTTTCCAAATTTTTGGCGGGATTGGAATTGTTGGTTCACCCCCAGGCGTATTTGAAAAGCTTTTCCATCAACGTTCCGACCAGAAAATTCGACGTGAGCGGAGAGGCCGCGAGTTTTACGATTTTGGCGAAACAGATTCTCGCCGTCAGCAAGAGTCCGAATATTGAAAAAGTTGAGATCGGCGGACTTTCCCTTTCCGGCGAAGGAAGGGTCGGGTTTACGCTCGGCGTAACTTATAAGCCGGAGTTTATACAAACAGCAAAATAGCCAATAGTTAACTAAAATATGCTTGGATTGATAATCAGATTAGCGATAGGGGTCAGTTTGTTTTTCGGCGGCATCGGAATGCTGACATGGTATGTCACGCCTTTATACCGCGATGTTTTGGCTTTGCGCGGCTCTTTGGCGCAGAAACAGCAGGAGTTGATTAAAAAAGAAGAAACAAAGGTTAAAGTCAAGGAGGTGCTTGAGCAGTATGAAACGCTCGCCAAGCAGGCGGAAAAAGTGAACATCAGCGTGCCGACCGGAAAAGACATTCCATCTCTTCTTGTTACGATGGAAGCGCTGGCGACGGAAAGCGGAATGGTGATGGACAGTTTGGTGTTCGGCGAAGCCGCGCCGCCGGCCGCGCCGGAAGCCGCGGTCAAGAAATACAGAACGCTCGCGATTAACGTTTCGGTGCGGGGCACTTATTCGGCTTTTAAAAATTATTTGGCCACGATTGAAAACAACGTCCGTTTGCTTGACATTACCAATGTTTCTTTCGCCGGAGTCGGGAAAGAAGCCGGAACCGATGTAATGAAATTTTCAATAAGAATGCAAACGTATTTTCAATAACTACGAATATACGAATCATTACGAATGTACGAATAAAGATTTAAGATTTCAGGATTCGTATATTCGTAAAAATTCGTAAATTCGTAACATTATGCCTTTACTTCCTCAAACAACACAAAAAAGACAACAACTATTGATTTATATGCTGGTGGTGGTGATCGTGGCCACGGCGGTGGTTTTGTATTTCGGCTTTTTCAGCGCGCCGACGCTTCCGGAAGAAGGAGCCGGAGTCGCGGGCATTTCGGCCGAGGTGGTGAAGATAGGCGCGGTCGTTGAAAGAATCAGAACATTGATTCTGGTGCTTGACGATCCGTCGTTCAAGAATCTCAAAGTTCACGGCGATTTGCCCGTCAAGCCGGACAGAACCGGCCGCTTAAATCCGTTTATGCCGTACTAAAGGGCTTTGTCCCCGCTTAGTGGGGTTATAAAACCTTTACCCCGCCAAGGCGGGGTGCTCAATGTTGCAGCTAAATTTACTTCGCTTAACATTGAGTCTTGCTCATAAATTTAGACAACATTGGCATGCCTGACATATCTTTACCTCAAATTCCTCAAAAAACGCTTCTTGAGATTTTACTGGAGAAAAAACTGCTGACTCCGGCGCAGGCGGACGTGGTCAGAAAAGAAGTGGAATACACGGCGCGGCCGCTTGAAGATGTTATTTACGAGAAAACGCCCATAAAGGAAAAAGACCTGACTGCGGCGAAAGCCGAACTTTACGGCGTGCCGCTCCGATCGCTGGAAGAGGAAAAAATACCTTTTGAGGTTTTGGGCGTCATTCCGGAAGACGCGGCGCGGCATTACGAAATGGCGCCGATCGACAAAGAAGGGAACGTTTTGGGGGTCGGAATGATTTCGCCGGACGACGTAAAAGCGCTTGAAGCGCTTAAGTTTTTGACAATGCGCCGCGGACTCGGATTGAAAATTTATCAAATCTCCCGTTCCGATTTCGGAGTCGTTCTGGGACAGTATAAAAGTTTAAGAGGAGTGGTTAAAGAAGCGCTTGAGGAGCTTGAGAAGGAAGTTACCGAGGAAAAAGTCGCGCCGAAGAAAAAGACGGCGGAAGAGGAAGCGGCGAAAATCATGGAAGAAGCGCCCATCACGAAAGTGGTGGCGGTTATTTTAAAACACGCGGTTGAGGGCAAGGCCTCGGACGTTCACATTGAGCCCTCGTACGATCGTTTGCGCGTCCGGTTCCGGGTTGACGGCGTTTTGTACACGAGTTTGTTTTTGCCGCTGTCAATTCATCCGGCCGTTGTTTCAAGAATCAAAATTTTGTCCAATTTGAAAATTGACGAAACGAGAATTCCGCAGGACGGACGCTTCAGGACGACGATAGAAGAGCGGGAGATTGACTTCCGTGTTTCAACTTTTCCGACCGCTTCGGGCGAAAAAGTGGCTTTGCGTCTGCTTGACCCGACAGCCAGCTTGAAAGTGCCGACCGACCTGGGGCTTATCGGAAGAAATTTGGAAATAATGATGGAAGGGCTCTCTTCGCCATGGGGGATGATTCTCATTACCGGGCCGACGGGTTCGGGAAAATCAACGACGCTTTACGCTCTTTTGAACGTTTTGAACAGGGACGAGGTGAACATCGTGTCGCTTGAAGACCCGGTTGAGTATCTGGTCAAAGGAGTGAATCAGTCGCAAATCAGGCCGGAAATCGGCTACACTTTCTCAACGGGACTCCGCCATATTTTGCGGCAGGACCCGGACATCATCATGGTCGGCGAAGTTCGCGACAACGAAACCGCGGGACTCGCGATTCACGCGTCTTTGACCGGTCACATCGTTCTTTCTTCGCTTCACACCAACGACGCAGTCGGCATCATTCCGCGGTTGATTGACATGGAAGTGGAGCCGTTTTTACTGCCGCCGTCTTTGAATTTGATGGTCGCCCAGCGATTGATAAAGCGGCTTTGTCAGGATTGCAAGAAGGAGGTCACGGCTCCCAAGCGGGCGGAAGAGATAATTGACAGAGAACTCGGAAAATTGCCGGCGGACTTAAAAAAGAATTTGAAATGGAAAAAGCCGTATAAAATTTGGCAGATCGTCGGCTGCAAAAAATGCGCGCACAAAGGGACGAAGGGCAGGGTCGCGATTTTTGAAATTTTCAAAATGAGCGCGCAATTGGAAAAGATTGTCATTGAAGAGCCGACCGATTCAAGAATCCGCGCCGAGACGCAGAGGCAGGGAATGGTCACACTGCTTCAGGACGGCATTCTCAAAGTTCTTGACGGGACCATCTCTTTGGAGGAGGTTTTGCAGGCGGTCAAGGAAGAGGAGCCGGTGATTGAATTTGTTCCGGCGGCGGCAATGAAGCCGGCCGAAGCGGCAAAACTGTCGATCATTCCGGAAGCCGCGGCTCTGCCGGAATTGGCCGGGCTGGAATAAAGGGCTTTGTCCCCGCTTAGCGGGGTTACAAAACCTTTACCCAGCACATAACTTTACAATAAAGTTATGTGCTGGGCGCTCATAATTGTAGTGAAATTTATTTCGCCGCAAGATGAGCTCAAAAATTTCAACAATTATGGCGCATTTTTTAAACGCGATTCACAAAAAGAACAATCAGGGTTTGACCGTCGCCGAATTTCTGGTCGCGGCAGGAGTAATCATATTCCTCGCCACGCTGGTTATCGTTTTTGTCGTGCTTCGCGTTCAATCATATCAGGCCGCCAACCGCGACACGGAACGGGAAATTCACGTGAAACAGCTTGTTCAGGCGCTGACTTTTTATCAAAGCAATGTGGGAAATTATCCTTATCCGGCGGACGGTGAAGTCATAGACGGGTCCGACGATCTTTTATCGCGGTCATTGAAAGACACCAGAATTTTATCGCAAATTCCCCTTGACCCGCTGAATAAAGGCAATTATCGCTATAAATACACTTCGGGCAACGGTTCGTCTTTTGTGATAGAATATTATATGGAGACCGACGCGGTTTCCGGCAAAACACAGGGGTTGAACAGGGCATACCCGTAACGCGATGCCAATATACTAATGCATACTAATGATACGAATAAATGCCGATATTAAATTTCCGCATTCGTATAATTAGTATCAATTCGTATATTAGCATCGATTAGCGAAGCGATTATGGACTACGAACTTGAAGATTTATTAATGACGGTCATCAAGCAAAACGCTTCGGATTTGCATTTTTCGGTCGCCCGGCGTCCGACTTTGAGAATTGACGGCGAGCTTGTTCCTTTGTCCCAAAAACCGATTTTGACGCCCGACGCGACGAAGAAATTGGTTGATTCGCTTCTAACCAAAGAGCAGGCGGAAAAACTGGAGCGCGAGCGCGAGGTTGATTTTTCTTATTCTTTCAAAGACAAAGGCCGCTTCAGGATAAACGTTTTTTATCAGAGGAATTTTTTGGGCGCGGCCTTGCGGCTCATTCCGGCGGAAATCAGAACCGTGGAGCAATTGCGCCTGCCGCCGATTATTAATCAGTTCACCCGCTACAACCAGGGCTTTTTCCTTGTGGTCGGCCCTTCAGGACACGGCAAGTCAACGACTTTGGCCGCTTTGGTTGACGAGATAAATCACAAGCGCAACGACCATATCATCACCATTGAAGACCCGATTGAATACCTGTTCCTTCAGGATCGCTGTATCGTTGACCAGCGGGAAGTCGGCTCCGACACGCTTTCTTTTCATCGCGCTCTTCGGGCGGTTTTGCGGCAGGATCCGGACGTGATAATGGTCGGCGAATTGCGGGATCCGGAAACGATGTCAACCGCCATTACCGCCGCCGAAACCGGACATCTCGTTTTCGCTTCGATTCACACCAACAACGCCTCCCAGACGATTGACAGAATTATTGACAGTTTTCCTTCCGGCCAGCAGAACCAGATTAGGACACAGCTTTCCGCGACTTTGCTCGGCGTTTTTTCCCAGCGTCTGGTTCCGAGGATCGAAGGAGGGCGAATTCCGGTCGGCGAACTGCTTATCGCCAACGCCGCGGTTAGGAATTTAATCCGGGAAAACAAAAGCCATCAAATTGATTTGGTGATTGAGACGAGCGCCGAAGAGGGGATGATTTCCTTGAACCGCGCTCTCGTTGAAATGGTCAAGCAGAGAGAGATTTCTCTTGAGCAGGCCGAACTTTATTCCTTGAACCCCGCGGAGATGAGAATGATACTGCAACGCTAGTTACGAATATACGAATCTTTACGAATATACGAATAATGAAAAAATCTCTTCAGCGTCACGATCTGATATACCCGGAATTAAGTTATAGGATTGTTGGAGTTTTATTTTCCGTTTTTAATGAATTAGGTTATGGCTATAAAGAGCAATATTATCAAAGAGCCATAGCTAAAGAATTAAAAGAGTTAAATATTTCTTTTCAGGAACAGATAATGTATCCCATAAAGTTTAAAGGAAGCACTATCGGAAAGCAGATTTTCGATTTTTTGATAGATAATAAAATTATTCTGGAGATAAAGCGAGGGGATCGCTTCTCGAACAAAGATATAATTCAAACCACAGGATATCTAAGAATTTCAAATTTGAGATTGGCAATTTTAGCCAGATTTTCGAGTAAGGGCCTAAAATTTAAAAGAATTCTTAATCTTGATTCGTATATTCGTAATAATTCGTAAATTCGTAACACATGCAATTTAACTACACTGCCAGAACACAAGAGGGCGAAATTCAGGAGGGAACGGTGGAAGCCGTTTCAAGAGAAGCCGCGATTGACATTCTTCAGCGGCATAATTTGGTTATTCTTAACATCGCCGCGCCGGCGGAAATCCCTTTTTACGTCAAGCCGGTGAAAATTTTTGAGAGAGTCGGGCAGAAAGAAACCGTGATTTTTTCGCGCGCCCTCTCGGCTCTGTTTGAAGCAAAAGTGCCGCTCGTTGAATCCTTAAGAACTCTGCACGAACAGACGGCCAACCCGGCTCTTAAAGATGTGATTTTCGCCGTTGCCGCGGACGTTGAAGGAGGCACTTCGCTGTCCAAAGCGATGATCAAACACCCGGCGGTGTTCAGCCATCTTTACGTTTCAATGATTAAATCCGGCGAAACCTCGGGCAAACTGGAGGAAGTTTTGTCTTATCTGGCCGACCACCTTGAGCGGGAATATGCCATCAGCTCGCGCGCCAAAGGCGCGATGATGTATCCGCTGTTTATTCTCGGCACTTTCGTTATAGTGGGAGCGGCGATGTTTATCTGGGTCATACCCCAGCTTGAAAACATTTTGCGGGAGTCCGGAGGACAATTGCCCTTTATCACGCTTTTGGTGCTTGGAATCAGCGTTTTCATCAGAAGCTGGATTTGGCTCATTCTCATTCTTTTGGCCGTGGCCGGAGTTTTGTTTTGGCGCTGGACCGCGACTTACGAGGGGCGTTATCGTTGGGATTCCATAAAAATCAGAGTTCCGGTTTTCGGCCCTCTTTGGCAAAAAATTTATCTGGCGCGTTTCGCTTCCAATTTGAGCACTTTGATTACCGGCGGTCTGCCCATAACCCAGGCCCTGGCCGTGACGGCGGAAGTCGTCGGGAACGAGCTTTACAAAAGAATAATTCTTGAAGCCCAGGACGCGGTCAAAACCGGAGAGATGATAAGCACGGTCCTGAAACGCTACGGCGCGATTCCGCCGATGGTTTCGCAGATGGTCGCCGTCGGCGAAAAAACCGGAAAAGTTGATCAGGTTCTGAAATCCGTCGCCGCTTTTTATCAAAGAGACGTTAACACGGCTTTGGAGACGATGGTGCAGTTGATTGAACCGATTTTAATCGTCGCTTTGGGTTTGATGGTCGGAATCCTCGTCGCCGCGGTTCTTTTGCCGATATATAATATCGCGACGAGCGTTTAATATGAGAAAAAGTAAAACGCTAAAAAATGGATTTACTCTGATAGAACTTCTCGTCGTTATTTCCATTATCGCCCTGCTCGCCTCCATTGTTTTGGTGTCTTTGAACACCGCCCGGCAGAAAGCGAGGGACGCGCGCAGGATTGCCGACATCAGGACAATCCAGCAGGCGCTGAACCTTTATTTTGACGTTCAAGGCCGTTATCCCGCAATTTTGGATTCTTTGAAACCGACTTACTTGGCGCAAGTGCCGCTTGACCCCAAAGACAACAGCGCCTACGAATACGCCTGCCTGAAAGACGCCGCGAGCGGCGGCAACGAAGGACGGGGTTTTCATCTCGCCGCGATTTTGGAAGACACGAGCCACAGCGCTTTGCAGACCGACGCCGACGCCAATGTTTCCTCGTACGAAAAGTGTACAGGAAGCGCGAACGATTTCAACGGCCAGACGGCGGGTTGGTATGATATCAAACCTTAACCACGAATTCGTCATTGCGAGCCCCGCCAAGGCGGGGCGCGGCAATCTTATGAGACCCCTCGGCCGCCGTGGGCGACCTCGGGGTCAAGGTTTGGCAACTAAAAATCTTTCGCCTCGCGGCTCGGATTTTTAGGCCAAGCCCTTGAGTTATCCACACCCCCATTTAACTTTCCTTGAAATTTTGGTATAATTAGAATCAAAGGTCGCGCTAAGCGCGACAAAGGTCGAACTTCAAAAAAATAAACATAAAAAACAAACAAAAATGTTAAAATACTTTAAGAAAAATAAGGGTTTCACCCTTATTGAGTTATTGGTCGTTATCGCGATTATCTCCGTCTTGGCCTCAATCGTGCTTGTTTCCTTGAACACCGCGAGAATCAAAGGACGGGATGCCAGAAGAGTCGCGGACATCAAGTCGCTTCAGGTCGCGTTGGAGATGTATTATGATTCAAACAGTAATATGTACCCGACAGCGCTTAGCGCTTTAGTGACAGGTGGTCAGATACCGGCAATTCCATTGGATCCGAAGGACAATTCTACTGCTTACAGCTATGCTTATACAACCGCAACTCATGCTCTCGGCCTTCAAAAAGGGTATCACTTGGGGGCAAGGATGGAAGGTGTGTCAGGGGCTTCGGGTGTGTTGGCGGGCGATGTAGATTTAGATATAGCAACAGCAGTTGCAGCTAATTGGACGGGAGAATTTGAGGGGAATGGTATAGGTTCAAGCAACGCTTGTGCAACCGCAGACAACAGCACCGCCGATGACTGTTACGATGTAACAAATTAGTTTTTACGCCCTCTTGAGTTTTCAAGAGGGCTGCGGTTTGTCTTGGATTTTTAATCAAAAACAAACCGCAGCCAATGTGCTGTAAACCCCGTTAGAAGTCTTGCTATGCTGATTGTTATAGCAAGAATTGAGACGTAAGTCGGCTTCGCCTTTCGGCGTCTATAACAGCAAAGACATGGCTGGACTTCTAACGGGGTAAAGGTCGAACCTCAAAAAATAAAATAGATAATTGTTGTCATTCTGAGTCCCGCGCAGCGGGACGAAGAATCCCCTTGCTATCTATGGGATCCTTTGTCTCCGCCAATTGGCGGATCCTCAGGATGACGCATACAAACAAAAATGTTAAAATACTTCAAGAAAAATAAGGGTTTCACTTTGATTGAATTATTGGTCGTCATCGCCATCATCGCCGTCTTGGCCTCAATCGTGCTTGTTTCCTTGAACACGGCGAGAGTTAAAGGACGGGACGCCAGAAGATTGGCGGACATCAAGTCCATTCAGAACGCTCTGGAGTTGTATTATGATGGCGTGGGTGCTGGTAATTATGTGATTGGTACCTACAGCGCTTTGAGCGCCGCTTTAACGCCGAATTATATTCCGGCGATACCCCAAGACCCGAGCGGCGGAACCGTTACGTATTTTTATGCGGCTAGTAGTGCCACTACTCCGTCCTCCTATCATCTCGGCGCCATAATGGAGGGAATTTCAGCTTCGCAGGGCGCTTTGGCGACAGACGCTGATTTTGATTCAAATGTTTGGACTGGTATTACGGGTGTATTTCCGGGTATTGATGCAAATTGTGCCGGAAGTTCTGGTTCAGGCGTTGACCAATGTTACGACGTAAAGAATTAAATTTTGACAAATAGTTTTCTGTTTTGCCCCTCCCGCCCTCTTTTTTGAGGGCGGGAGCGCAAAGGAGAAAAATTTATGTTTCAAGTTATACGTTACAAGTTACAAGACAAAGGGCTTGCCCTGAGGAATCCGAAGGGTTTTACTCTCATTGAATTATTGGTCGTCATCGCCATTATTGCGGCGTTAGCTTCTATTGTGCTTGTTTCTTTAAACAGCGCGAGAATCAAAAGCCGGGACGCGAGACGAGTCGGCGATATTCGCCAGATTCAAGCGGCTTTGCTTTTATACGCCGAAGCCAGCGGTCAAATTTACCCCACCGCTTTAGACGATTTGGACCCGACATATATGCCCAAAGTCCCGCCGGACCCAAAAACCGGCAGCCCTTATTTTTATTCTTATGACCCGGCCACTCCGAGCAAATTTCACCTCGCGGCTTTGCTGGAAGACAGCGCGGTTTCGGCTTTAAGGGGCGACGAAGACGACGATTCAAGCGGCTGGGCCGGGGGCTCCACTTTTAAGGGCTTAAGCTCGGATTGCGACGCGACCGTAGTCGGCGACGCGAGCGAGAAGTGTTACGACGTGACATACAAAACGCAGTAATAGCAAGATAGCCAATAGCCAATAGGAAGACAGGAGGATTATTTAAGAATGAAAAATATGGCGAAAAAATCAAAAGAAAAAATGACGCTTGAGAAGCTGGCCGCGATGGTGCAACGCGGCTTTTTGGATATTTCCGAGCAGTTTGGCGCAAAGATTGACGAATTGCGGGCAGAAATGAATCAAAGATTTAACGCCGTGGAACATCGGCTTGAGAAATTGGAAAATGATGTGTATGAATTGAAAGCTGAAGCGAGAGAGATAAAATATCTGCTTCAGCAAAAAGCGTCTCGGGAAGAGCTTCAGGAAATTGACGAACGGCTAACAAAAATTGAGTTGCGGCTGAAAAAGTCGGGGGTATAATGAATTATGTTTATATTTTTTCTGTTGGGCTTGGCGATAGGGAGTTTTTTGAATGTGGTGATTAACCGGACGGAAAGCGGAGAGGACGTTGTTTCCGAACCCTCGCACTGCCCCAAATGCCGAAAAAAACTTCTTTGGTACGAATTGGTTCCTTTGTTCAGCTTCGCGGTTCAAGCGGGAAAATGCCGGGGCTGCGGACAAAGGATTTCATCGCAATATCCGCTGGTTGAACTTTTCACCGGCGTTTTTTTTGCTTTGGCTTATTCAACTCTATTTTCTTCCTCCGCGGTTTTTGGCGCGGATTTTTTGACTCTGCTTAAATTCGGCTGGCTGCTTTTGGCCGTCTGTTTTTTCATCATTATTTTCGTTTACGATTTTAAGACATACATCATTCCCGACCGATTCGTTTATCCGGCAATCGCGCTCGCTTTCATTTATAACGCCGCCGTTCATTTTTTAAGGCCCTGCGATTTTTCTTTGGCCTGCCCGGTTTGGAACGATTTTTTTGCCGCCGGCTTGGGCTTTGGCTTTTTCTTTTTTTTGATTGTTCTTTCCCGCGGCCGATGGATGGGCGGGGGAGACGCGAAACTGGTGATTTTTATGGGCCTGGTTTTGGGCTGGCCGAAGATTTTGGCCGCGCTTTTTTTGGCTTTTTTCGTCGGCTCAATTGTCGGCCTGACTTTAATCGCGACGCGCAAAAAAGGACTCCAAAGCCAGATTCCTTTCGGCCCGCTTCTGGCCGGCGCGTCGCTCGTTGTTCTGTTCTTCGGCGAAGGGCTGATAAATTGGTATCTCGGATTACTGGGTTTTTAGATTGCCGCGGCCGCAGAACGGCCTCGCAATGACAATGAGTAATGTGGTAAAATATAGGCAATGAAACGACTATTTTTTCAAAAAGGTTTTACCGTCATTGAGCTTCTTGTTGTTTTGGGTATTATTGTTTTGATTTCCGCCTCCATTTTGGCGAATTACCGCGGCCAGCAGAGGGAATCGGCTTTGACGAGAAGCGCGCAGAAATTGGCGCTGGATCTTCGGCGCGCGCAAACCCTGGCCGTGTCTTCAACCCTGCATCATTCGGAAATTCCTTACGGCTACGGCGTTCATTTTGACAAAAACGTCAACTCATATTTCATTTTTGCCAAGTGCGACGCCACGAATCTTTATTACGTTGCCGGCATAAACGTCTGCTGGAGCGCTTATGAAGAAAAAGTTGAAACATTCGCCCCGGAAAGCGGGGTGGAAGTGCTAACCTTAAAGGGTTTGGGGAACGGTTGCCCAAGCAGCGCCGCGAATTCTTTGGATGTTATTTTCAAACCGCCGGAGCCGACAACGACCGCGACAAGAAACGCTTCCAGTTCGCCGGTTTGCGACAGCGCGGAAATCACTCTCGCGCTTGAGGAGGACGTGACGAAAACAAAGATCGTCGGGGTGGTCAGCGCGACGGGGGAGATTAAGATAAGATAAATACAATGAAACACTAAGGTCACCGCGAGACCTTAACACTTTGTCATTCTGAGCGTAGCGAAGAATCTATGTGCAAGCGCGTTACTAATGAGATGCTTCGCTTCGCTCAGCATGACAAAACATAGCTTCGCTCAGCATGACAAAACATATTCTTCAAAACAATAAGGGTTTTAGCTTGCTTGAGACCGTCGTGGCGCTCGGGATTTTGGTCGTCGGAATCGGCGGGGCGGTCGGGCTGGTCGCGCAGAGTTTAGCGTCAATTGAGGCGATTAAAAACAAAGTAATCTCCGCGAATTTGGCGCAGGAAGGCATTGAGGTCGTCAGGAATCTGCGGGACGAGAATTGGCTTAACGACGTTCATTGGCGCGGCGAAGGCGGCGGCATTTTGCTTGCCAACGGCGATTACAGAGTTCAATACAACGCGACCGCTTTGACAAGTTTTACCGACACGTTTCTTCAGACGAATTCTTCCGGTTATTACGGCTACAACAACGAATACGGCTACCTCGGCGGTTCGGACACGGTTTTTAAGCGAAAAATTACCATAAGCATGATAAGCGACACGCAGATTAAGGTCATAAGTTGGGTTGACTGGACGGAAAAAGGCAGGGTAAAATTCATTGAAATTGAGGACAGATTGTATAATTGGAAGTAAAGGGCTTGGTCCCCGCTTAGCGGGGTTACCAAACCTTTATCCCGAGCGAAGCGAGGGATATCGTGTCTAGATTGCTTCGCCGGTTGGCGGAATCGTCCCTCGGCCGCCTCGCAATAACAAGTTATTTTATGAAAAAAAATAAAAACCAAAAAGGTTTTACTTTAATAGAGCTTCTTGTTTCCGTCAGCTTGTTCGCCATCTTCGTGACCATCGCGACCGGGCTGTTTTTGTCTTCAATTCAGGGACAGAGAAAAGTTTTCAGCTTCCAGGCGGTTCAGGACAACTCCCGTTACGTCACGGAATTTATGGCCAGAGAAATGAGGATGGGCAAAAATTTTTTGGTTTCCGGCGGCAACACTTTGACTTTTACCAATCAAAAAAACGAAACAGTTATTTACTGCCTAGTGAGCAATAACATTAAAAGAGCGGTCGGCGCGGTTTGCGACGCGAACTCTTCAAATTTAACATCAAGCGAGGTTGTGGTCGTTGATAAATTGGAATTTTTATTGAGCGGAGGGGACGTCGGCGATTTAAAACAGCCGCGAATAACGATTGTTATGAAGCTCCACAGCTCCGGGACGGTTTCGGCGGTTGAGACATCGCTGAATCTCCAAACCACGGTTTCGGCGAGGAAATTAGAATCATGACGCGATGCCAATATACGAATGCATACTAATGATACAAATAAAATGCTGTTTTAATTTTCCGCATTCGTATAATTAGTATAAATTCGTATATTGGCATCGATATTATAATTCGTGCCGGACGTAACGCAAAACTAATGAAAAAAAGCAAAATTTTTAATCAGCATTTTTTCTCGGAAAAAGGAATAACCCTTCTTTTAACCGTCTTCGTGTTGGGCGGGATTTTGGCCATTGCCGCGTCTTTGGCCACGACTGCGGTCATTCAGCTGAAAATTTCCGGCGCGGTTGAGGATTCAACCGTCGCGTTTTACGCCGCCGACGCGGGGATTGAATGCCGGCTGTATTACATCAGGCAAGGGGAATTCGGCGTGACTGACGACTGCATGACGCTTACAACTTTAAACAACGGCGCGAGTTATCAGATTGACTCGCTCTACTCGACGAATCCGATGAAAGCAGTCGGCATATACAGGGCGACGAGGAGGGGGATAGAAGCGACGTATTAGGAAGATAAATCCGAAATTCTAAAATGGATCGCAAGCACGCAGAAGAAAGAATTAAGAAATTACGCGAAACAATCAATTATCACCGCTATCTTTATCATGTCTTGGACAAGCAGGAAATTTCGGAGGCGGCGCTTGATTCTTTGAAGCACGAGCTCTGGAAACTGGAACAAGAGTTTCCGGATTTAATCACTCCCGACTCTCCGACTCAACGGGTCGCCGGCGAAGTTTTGAAAGGTTTCAAAAAAGTCGCTCATGAAGTCCCGATGCTTTCGCTTGAGGACGTTTTCAACGAAGAGGAGTTTAACGATTGGCTGGCGCGCGTTCAAAAATTGGCGCCCCGCGAAAAGTTTGATTTTTTCGCGGAATTAAAAATTGACGGATTCGCGATCTCTCTCGTTTATCAGGACGGGATTTTTGTTGAGGGTTCAACGAGAGGCGACGGGAAAGTCGGGGAGGACGTTACGGTTAATTTGAAAACGATTGAGTCAATTCCTCTGCGGCTTGAAATTTTCAAGGGACAATTAGAGGAAAGAATTTTGAAAAATTTGGAAAAGTCGATTAAGAAAGGCCGGTTTGAAGTCAGGGGCGAGGTGTATATGACGAAGAAGGCCTTTGAAAAAGCGAACAGCGAGCAGATTAAAAAAGGGCTTCCGCCGTACGCCAATCCGAGAAACACCGCGGCCGGAAGCATAAGGCAATTAAATCCGAAAATCGCGGCCGAGCGGGAACTTGATTTTTTGGCGTACGACATGGTTACGGACGTTGGACAGACGACTCACGAAGAAGTTCATCTGATTTGCAAGACGCTGGGGTTTAAGACGGATTCGTCGGCAAGATATTGCGCGGACGTTCAAGGGGTGATGAAGTTTTGGAAGCATATTTATGAGGTAAGGGAGCGTCTGCCGCATTTGATAGACGGCATAGTCGTGAACGTGAACGATAACGCTTTGCGCGCGCGCCTCGGAGTCGTCGGCAAAGCGCCGCGCGGTTCGGTCGCTTTTAAATTCCCGGCTAAAGAGGCAACGACGATAGTTGAGGACATTAAAATTCAGGTCGGCCGAACCGGGGCTTTGACGCCGGTCGCTCATTTGAAGCCGGTGGAAATAGGCGGCACGACGGTTTCAAGAGCGACGCTTCACAACGAGGACGAAATCAAGCGGCTCGGAATAAAAATCGGAGACACGGTAATTGTCCGGCGGGCCGGAGACGTGATTCCCGACGTGGTCAGGGTTTTAAAGGAAATGAGAACCGGAAAAGAAAAAGAATTTCATTTCCCACGAGTTTGTCCGGTTTGCAAAGGCCCGGTTGTGAGAACCAAAGGCGAGGCGGCGCACCGCTGTTTGAACGTCAAGTGTCCGGCCAAAAGATTGGAGAATATTTATCATTTCGTTTCCAAAAAGGGTTTTGACGTTAAGGGACTCGGCCCGAAAATAATTGATAAGTTGAACGAGGAAGGTTTGATTTCCTCGCCGGCCGACATTTTTTTATTGAAAGAAGGCGATCTCGCGCCGCTTGAACGTTTTGCCGAAAAGTCGGCCGAGAATTTGGTGAACGCGATTCGGAAGAGCAAAGAGATTGAACCGGCGAAATTCATTTTTGCTTTGGGAATTCTGCACGTGGGAGAAGAGACAGCCGCGCTGCTCGCGAAGCAAGCAGTCGCGCAACTTACAACTAAGAAATTCGCGGAGCATTTTAAAAAACTTTCATTGGAGGAGTTGGAGAAAATGCCGGATGTCGGGCCGGTGGTCGCAAAGAGCATTTTTGACTGGTTTCATAATAAAGAGAATTTAAAGTTACTGGATGATTTGGATAAAGCCGGCATTGCATTAAGAAGCCCTAAGTTACGAGTTGCAAGCCTTCGTCCCGAGCTCAGGCCGAGGGGTTTCAAGTTTCAAGGGAAAAATTTTGTATTAACGGGGGAGTTGGAAACATTGACGAGAGACGAGGCAAAAGATAAAATCAGAGAACTGGGAGGGGATGTTTCCGAGAGTGTTTCCAAAAAAACATCGTATGTCGTGGCTGGACAAACTCCGGGGTCAAAATACGAGAAGGCAAAGAAATTGGGAATTAAGATACTCAATGAGAAAGAGTTTTTGAAAATTTTATGATTAACGTAAAACATATCGCCAAACTTGCCCGGCTCGGCATTACGGAGCAGGAAGAGGAAAAATTCCAAAAAGAACTTTCCTCTATTTTGGATTACGTCGGCGAGTTGAACAAGATTGACACCGAGGGCGTTGAGCCGATGAGCGGCGGAACGGATTTGATAAATGTTTTTCGGGAGGATGAGGCGGAAAAAAAGACGCCGGAGCGGAAGTTGTTGGAAAAAGAGAAATTGCTGGCTCAGGTGCCCGAAACAAAGGACGGATACGTGAAAGTGAAAGCAATCTTATGAGGTTTCTCTTCAAACTTATTTTTATTCTCATCATCGGCGCTTTAGGCGGGATATTGGGAACGCGCCTGCTTTTGCCTTATCTTGCTTCAAAACCGTATTTTGAGAGATTTGAGCTTATTCGCCAGAGCGCCGGGGGAACGACGATAATCAACAAACAGGAACAGGTTGTCATCAGAGAAAACGAAGCGTTTGAAAAAGCGGTTAATAAAGTCAGCCCGCTGGTGGTCGGAATCAGGTCGCAAAAAGGGGGCAAAACGGTTTTTGAGGGCAGCGGAATCGCGATAACCGCCGACGGCTTGATTCTGACTTTAAATCCTTCCCTCGCCGTGTCCGGCCAGCAGTACTATGTTTTTTATAACGGTGATAAAGTTTCGGCCGAGGTAAAAGAAAAGGACTTGGAGACGAATCTGGCGCTTTTAAAAGTAGAGGCGTCAAATCTTCCGGTCACGACTTTCGGGCCGGAGGAAATGCCGGTCTGGGGAGAATCGGTTGTTTTGACAGGCGCGGACATCGCGGAAACCGGTTTAAAAAAGTTCATAAACAGTGGAATTGTCAGCGCGCTTGAAGAGGAAAATTTTGAAGTCAATATCCGCGAAGACAATAAAAGTTTTATCGGCGGGCCGATGATAAACGTTGAAGGAGAGGTGATTGGGATAAATAATATTGATAAAGCGGGAAAAATTGTCGTGTTGCCGGTGAAACAAATAAAAGAGTTTTTGAATAAAGCGTTTTAACTATGATCAAGAAAGCCATACTTCCGGTTGCCGGACTCGGAACGAGATTTTTGCCGGCAACAAAAGCCCAGCCCAAAGAAATGCTCGCGATCGTTGACAAGCCGGTAATTCAGTATTTGGTTGAAGAGGCCGTGGCTTCGGGCATCACGGAAATTATTTTCGTCACCGGCCGCGGCAAACGGGCGATTGAAGACCATTTTGATTATTCGGCCGGACTTGAGGAAGTTTTACTTAAGGCGGGCAAGGCGGACATATATAAAGAAGTCAGAAGAATTTCCAATCTCGCTAAATTCACTTACGTCCGGCAAAAAGAACCGCGGGGCGACGGGGACGCGCTTTTGTGCGCCGCTCATTTGGTTGACGGCGAACCCGTCGCGGTCTTATACGGCGATGACATAATTGACGCGAAAGTTCCGGCCCTGGCGCAGATGATGAAGGTGCATGAAAAATACAAGGGTCCGGTCGTGGCGCTGGAGAGAGTTCCGAGAAGCGAAATTTCAAAGTATGGGGCCGTGAAAGCGACGGAGATTGAGAAGAGGATTTTTGAAATTAAAAATCTTGTTGAAAAACCAACGATTAAAAAAGCTCCTTCTAATCTGGCGGTTGTCGGGAAATACATTATCACACCGGAGGTGTTTAAAGAGTTGCGCGAATTAAATCCGGTCAGGGGAGAAATCCGTTTGGCCGACGCTTTGAAGAATCTTTTAAGGAATCGCTCGGTTTACGGCTACGAGTTTTCGGGCAAGCGATACGACTGCGGGTCAAAGATTGGATTTTTGAAAGCCGTTGTTGATTTCGGTTTGAAGCATGAAGAAGTGGGTCATGATTTTAAAAAATATCTAAAGTCAGTTATCCACAATTGATATATTGCTTGACAGGTGAATTTTGGATATAATAAGATTAGAGTTACTGCATTGATGGTTGCTGTGTGCTGTGAGATCCCTCGCTTCGCTCGGGATCAAGGTTTTGTAACCCCGCTAAGCGGGGACAAAGCCCTTGAGTTATCCACAGCAAGACGCTTGAAAACTGTTGCAGAGGTTTTTTATAAGGAGTATAATTAAATTGAATGATTATAGCCGATATGATCGCGCGGTTCAGCTTTCAGGAAGCCATATATTTGGCTGACTTTGCGGTTTAGGGAGAATCACGGAAGAAAAAATTATTTTACATTTTGAATTTGGCATATCCCCGTTGGAAATCTCTAATTAATTTAAAGAGATTTCCGGCGACGATTGATTGGAGATTTCCGACGGGGTATAATGTATAGAACAGGTCGGGTTTGAACTTTGACAATTGAACACGAAGAAGTGATTGAAAGTGAGTAGCTGACAGTGGGCAGTATTTTTTCTTTGTATTTTTAGAAGGCGGGAGTTTGGTCGATGTTTTGAATCGCGTTCTCAATAGGGAACGGTTTTAAAGCAAGACACGCCTTCTTGGATGATACGACTGTTTTTGACAGAATAATTTATTAATTTAGTAATTGTTTGCGTGATGTCTTCTGTTTCGTTTTTATTCCGACCCCGCCTTGGCGGGGGAAGAATGAACCGGGACAAAGATTTCGCGTAATTAAAATGGACAAACCTTTAGTTAGCACAAAAACGGCAAAGAAATTGCAGAAATTTCTTTCCGTCGGTTTGGCCGTTACCACAACCTTGTGGCTTTCGGGCTTTGTACTTTTAGTGCCAATGTTCGTCCTCAATGCCGCCGTCGTTAACGAAGGCGACTTGATTAGAGGACCGGACGGCATTAAGGTCTACATCGTGAACGCCAAGGGTTACAAACGGCACATCTTTAATCCGGCCGTCCTCGGAATGTACGGCCACTTAAAGTGGGAGAACATTAAGAGCGTCGACCAGGCGACTCTTGATTCTTACATGATTTCAGACATCTATCGCGCAGCCGGCGATACAAAAGTGTATCAGACCGCTCAAGACGGTATTAAGAAATGGTTTGACATGACTGCCGAGCAGTATGTCGCTTCAGGTTATTCCTGGGACCAGGTCTTTATCGTTAACGGAGCGGAGCGCGACTACTACACGACAGGAACTTCAATCGCTTACGGCGCAGTTCCGACTCCGGTTGCCTCGGGCTTGACCGTTGGTTTGGCCTCGGACACCCCGGCTACAGGAGTAGTCGTCCAGAACGCGGCCAAGGTTGGCTTCACAAAAGTTAACTTTACCGCTTCAAGCGAAGCCGACGTTATCGTTGATTCTTTGACCGTTAAGAGAATCGGCCCGAGCAATGACACCAACTTCTCCGAATTAATCTTAGTTGACGCCGCGACAAACAAGCAGTTAGGCGCGGAAAAGACCTTGACTTCGGAACACACGGTTGTCTTTACCGATGACTTTACCGTCACCAAAGGAACAACCCGGAGCATTATCTTGGCGGGCAACATGGCCGCCGCTCTCCAAGCAAGCGAACAGGCGTCTTTGAGCCTGACCTCCGTGGTAACAAAGAGCAGTGTTCCGGTTGTTGGAACCTTGCCGATAACGGGTAACTACATGACAATGAACGCTACCCTAACCATCGGCACCGCGACAATCGCCAATGGCGGATTAATGCCGTCCGACAGCAACCAGAAAGTCGGCACGACCGCTTATATCTTCGCTTCTTTGAAGATTACCTCGGCCACCGAAGACATTGACCTAAGTTCAATCCGTTGGTATCAGAACGGAACCGCTTCTGACGGTGATCTGAAGAATTTGGAACTCGTCAGCGACGGCGTGGTTGTCGGAAGCAAGGTTACCGACGTTACCAACAAAGAGGCGATCTTCAACTTCAGCCCGGCGATAAAGATTAGCAAGGGCTTGTCAAAGGAATTCAGCTTGAGAGGAGACATTATTTCCGGCTCGGGCCGAACCATTGACTGGGTCATTGACAAAAAGACCGACATTACCGTTAAAGGAAAGACCTACGGCTATGAGATTAACCCGACTTATCCGAACGCGACCAGTCCTTACTATAACGGCGATGACGAAACCACGATTCAGACGGGAAGCTTAACAGTGTCTAAAGGCACTTTGGCTTCTTTGAACGTGGCTTCAGGCGGCACCCAGCAGGAAATTGGCAAATTCAAGTTTAACGCGCAGGGCGAGAGAGTCATTGTCACCAAATTGGCGATTTACGCGACTTCAACGGTCACTATCACCAATCTGACCAATGTGACAATCTATGACTCAGCGGGCACCGTTGTTGGCGGTCCGGTTGATCCGTCCGTGTACAGCGGACAGACCACTCAAGGCCGGGCCACTACCACCGATACGATCATCTTCCCTGTTGGCATCAGCGAATACACCATCAAGGGCAACTTGAACACCAGCTTCACCAACAACAGCACGCTTCAGCTTGGTATTGTGATGCCCTCAGGCACAATTACCGCCAAGGGCGAGACGACCAATAACAGCATTACCGCCAATCCGACCTCGGATATTACCGGCGACACCGCGACGATAAAAGGCGGCGTGTTGTCAATTTCAACTTCAACGACTCCGGCCGCTCAGACCGTAATCGCGGGCACTTCCAATCTTACGTTCGCCAATTACGTTCTTGACGCGACAAACTCCGGAGAGGACGTAAGAGTTACCCAGCTTGCCGCGGTGATAAAGACCTCGGCCAACAGCATTCAGACCGATTTGGTCAACGCCCAGTTGTATGACGGTTCAACGGCATTACAGCCGGTTGTCCAGCCGTCAGCCGTTGCCGCGACAACCGCGACCACGACCTTCACTTTGACCAATCCGATCGTTGTTGCCAAAGGAACTTCAAAGACAATCACTTTGAAAGCGGATGTCAGTTCGTCTTCAACCGCTAACAGAACCTTCACTTACGGTTGCAACGGTTCCGCTTGCGCGACCGCGACTGGTGTTTCAACTGCTGTAACCGTTACCCCGACCGTAACCAACAGCGATGGTCAGGTAATGACTATTGCGACTACCGGCACCTTCACGGTTTCCACTGACGCCGCCAATCCGGCTTCCGGCTTGGTTTACGGCGGTCAGACTGGTGTGGCTGTCGGTGAACTGCGCTTGACCGCTTCAAATGAAGATCTTGATGTGACTTCTCTTCATTTTGACAGAGCTGCTATCAATACCGGTTCCTTGATCAATCAGATCAATAAGTTCTATCTCTATGACGGCGGGACATCGGTTGCCTCAGCAAGTCCGACTTCTTCCGCGGCCATAACCTTCACTATTACTGCCGGAAACTTGAGAATTCTAAAGGGTTCCTCCGGCAAGAAGATAACCGTTAAAGCCGACTGGAACGATATCGGCACCAGCTACGCCGGAGCGTCGGCCAGAGGATTCAACTTGACCGTTGCTGAAGATGCGTATGCCGTCAAAGGTGTTTCTTCCGGATCAAATCTCGCAGTAGGCAATATGTCAGGTACATTCACCGGCAGCAGCTTCAGTTTGTACTTGTCATATCCGACTGTTTCTTATCCGACTCCGGTTAGCGGCACCAATCTCTCAACAGGCAGCGGAACCTTCTTCAAATACACTATTTCAGCCGGTTCTCATGGTGACATCGGATTGTACAAAGCAAGCTTTGCTGTAACCACTACAACGGCAACAGCAACTTCCTTCCAGCTGTTTGAGAATCCTGGCGTCTCTGAGGTAAACTTGTGGAACAATGCCACAAGAGAACCCGGCGATCGGATCTACGTGAACGGCGTTGCGGCTATTGGAGGCGTAACCGGTCTTGCCGCGTCAAACACTTTGATTGACGCGAGCGATACCGCGACTACCGGTGTGGCTACTGGCGGCGAGTACAGGTTGATTTCGGCCGGAACATCCAAGAATTACGAACTGCGCGCAACCATTACCGGTCCGTTAGTAGCGGGTTCCCAGGTTAAAATTGAGATGTTGGGCGATGAAGCGTTCCCGACCACTTATCCGCTTCCTGCGGTGCGATCCAGCGTTAGCGCTGACGGCGGCGCTATTACCGCGGCCATTGAGAACAAAGATGATACCGTGGACAGGGACTTCATTTGGTCTGACCTGAACTACGGAAATAACTCAACAACCGCTACTCGTACCGCTGAGTGGACAAACGGCTTCAGAGTGCCGGGTCTCAACCCGAACACCTCAACCGCTCAGATACTGAGCAAGTAACTCTGATTCTCTCCCGGTTCATGCCCTTGCGAGCATGTGAATCGGATACACAAAACCCCCTTCATTTGAAGGGGGTTTTGTTATTGCCGCGCTAAGCGCGGCCTGCCTCGCCGACGAGTCAAGGCGGGCTTAACCAAGCTTAGCTTGGTTGCCTTTTTTCTGAAATTGTGATAAGTTTAGTTTACGACCCCGTACTTATTTCGCAAGACGACTCGCAATAATTTAAATATCGTCCCACGGAATCCGCCTGCGGCTTGGTCAGCTTAACACAACAATCATTCTAAAAATAAGTGCGGGGTGCTCAATTTTGTTCCTAAAAATTGTTCGCCTTGCTTCAATTTTTAGACAAAATTGGCATGTTTAAACAATCAAAACTCACCTTAATTTTAGAGATTATCCTGTTTCTTTTCGTCGCCGCGGGCATCGGCTATTATTTTTATACTCAAAAATCCGCTCCTGATGTGATAGTCCAGGATAAGCAGGAAAAGAACTTCTTTGAATTCAAACCGCAATGTCCGGATTTGACTCAAGAGCAAATAACGAAATTTCAGGAACGATTTGATAAAGTAAAAGAATTTTTGGCCACAACGCCGGATCGCATGGGTGCTTGGATGGAGCTGGGACTGGTCAGAAAGGGTCTCTGCGATTATCAGGGCGCGGCCGATGTCTGGACTTATGTTGGAGAGATCAGACCGGAAAACTCTCTTTCATTCGCCAATTTGGGCGATCTTTACACTCATTTTCTCGTTGACTATCCGAAAGCCGAAGCCGCGTATTTAAGAGCGATTGAGAACGAAAAACACGACGTCAATTATTTCCGCAACTTCTTTGAACTTTATTATTATTCCTATACCGAGAAAAAGCATCTTGCCGAAAAAGTTTTGCTTGACGGCTTGAATTACAACCCCGACAGCCACGATTTAATGACGCTTCTTGCGAGTTACTACCGCGACAACGGCAACAAAGAAAAAGCGATTGAGTATTTCAACAAAGTTCTTGAACTAAACCCCGACAACGAGGCCGTGAAGCGGGAGTTAGAGGGATTGACAAAATGAAATGAGGGAGTATAATGGAAATAAAGGTAGTGGTCTGCATAAACTACAGGCCAAATCTACGTGTCGGCAAAACCTCTTCTTGCAAAAGAAGAGGTTTTGCTTTAATATTATTTTGTGGATCCGGGCCCGTAGTTTTATGCAGTAAAACACTACCCTTGACACGTAGAGAAGCGGGTGCAAATCCCGCCGGGTCCACATAAAAGCCCTTCATTTGTTGAAGAGCTTTTATGTTTTTTCATAAACTTCCATTGTCTTCTTTATCATTTTATGAAGACCGAATTTTTCTTTAACCGTTCGCTCGGCTTCCTCCCCGAGTTTTTTTGTAAGTTCGTTATTTTCCGATAATTTCAAGAGTGCTTCGGCGAGTTCTTTTGGCTGTCCCGGACTGATCAATAATCCGTTCTTGCCTTTTTTAATCATTTCCGGAATTCCACCGACTTTAGAGACGACAATCGGCAGTCCGGCGGCCATTGCTTCCAAAATCGCGTAAGGGAACCCCTCCTTTAACGACGGAAGAACGAAAACATCAAACGCTTTCAGATATTTCCACGCCTCGGCTACACTTCCGACGAGAAAAAATTTCTCTTCCAGTCCTTGATTCTTGATTCTTGATTCCAGATTCTCCCTTTCTTTTCCTTCCCCAATCACTATAAAAGCAAAATTTTTATCCCGCGCCGAATCTTGAATCAATATTGCCGTTTCAATCAAAATATCAATAGCTTTGTTTTTATAGAGATTGGCGATGGTGCCGATAAGAAAGTGAGTAGTGAGTAGTGAGTAGTGAGTAGTTTTTTGCAGAGCTTCTCGCGCAGGATTCCTATCTAAAAAAGCTAATTTTTCAACATCAATGCCGTTGTGGACGACAAAGAGTTTCTTTGCGGGGGCGATTTTGTATTTTAACGCCGCTTTTTTGTCATATTCGGAAACGCAGATAATCGCGTCTTGAAAAAAAGCGGCGCATTTGCTCGCGCAGACATAAAACAGCTTTTTCCAGAGCGGCAGGCGTTCGTTAAACACCCAGCCATGGGCCGTAAAGACAATTTTTTTGACTCCAGCCGTTTTGCCGGTTAAAGCTCCCAAAACGCCGGCCTTGGAACTATGTAAATGGACAATGTCGGGCTTTCGTGATTTAATTAAATTGTAGATTTCAAAAAACGCAAACAGGTCGGAAAACGGATTAATGCTTCTTTGCAGACGTTTAATTGGCGAAAATTCAACGCCATTTTCTTTTAGGATTTTAGCGAAATTTTCGTTCGGCTCGCTCGCGACCTCGCATTCAAACTCGCCGGTTTTTTGAAGTTCCAATGATGAATCAATGACGTGCTTTTGCGCGCCCCCAATCTCGGCTTGGGTGATGATGAATAATACTTTTTTCATGTCTTTATTAAAACATAAGACAGGAAAAATTTCCAACGTATGAAGCTCTCTATTATCATTCCGGTTTATAACGAGAAAGCGTCCATAGCCCAAATCATAAAATGGGTTGAAGACGCGCAGGCAGGCGGCATTGAGAAAGAAATTATCATTGTTGACGACTGCTCAACCGACGGCACGAGGGAAGAGCTGAAGAAATTTGAATCTCGGCACCGCGTGATTTACCGGCAAAAAAACGAAGGCAAGGGAGCGGCTCTGCGGGAAGGGTTTTCCGTTGCAAGCGGCGATATTGTTTTGATTCAAGACGCCGATTTGGAATACGACCCCAATGATTACTCTTTGTTATTGAAACCGATTCTTGAAAATAAGGCTGATGTCGTTTACGGCTCTCGTTTTATGGGACATTTGCCTCACCGGACGCTTTATTTTTGGCATTATCTTGGCAACAAATTTTTAACAACATTTTCCAATATATTTACCAATTTGAACCTAACCGACATGGAGGTCGGCTATAAGGTTTTTAAAAAAGAGGTTTTGAAGTCAATAAATTTAAGAGAAAATAGGTTTGGTTTTGAGCCGGAGATAACGGCCAAAATCGCGAAAGGGAATTGGAGGATTTTTGAAGTTGGCATTTCCTACAGCGGCCGGACATATCGGGAAGGAAAAAAGATAAAATTCAAGGACGCGGTCCGCGCTGTTTGGTGCGTCTTGAAATATAATTTATTCAATTGACCATCTTGCGGTGAGCTTATTGAACCATGGCGAAAAATAAAGTCAAAATTCAAGAACAAGAAGAAACGGATGCCTTTAAAGATTTTCCGCGACTGTTTAAAATGCTTTTCGCGCTTATTCTTATTCTGGCGTTCGTTTTGATTTTTTTCCGGTTGACAAGGCCGGATATAATGTCGGATGACGCGCATTATTCGTTTCGTTCCATATTTTATCTTGATTTTCTGGCTTCGCAAAAACAAACTACTCCTTTGCAGTGGTTCGGCGAAATTCTAAGTTGGTCAAAACTTTCGTTTCACGATGCTCCGCCCATGATCTTTTTTATCCAGCACGCGTTTTTTGAAATTTTTGGCGTAAATGCCGTTGCCGCGAAATTGCCTTTCGCGCTGGCAAGCATGATCTCAATCGTGCTGGTATTTTTGTTGGCCAAAGAACTTTATTCTCCGGCTGCCGGCCTTTTTGCCGCGTTTTTTTTAGCGGTGAATAATTATTTCATCTGGATTTCAAGGGTGGGGTATTTGGAAGGGATAACTCTATGTTTTATTCTCGCCTCGCTTTATTTTTTGATCAAAAGCAAACCCAATGTCAATTATATTTTCTTGTCGGCCGTCTTTCTCGGCTTCGCTTTTTTGTCCAAGTACACTTCTTTTTATTTGATTCCGTTCTTTTTGGTTTATATTTTTTGGCAAAGAAGGGATTTGATAACCGGCGGGCATAAATATAAACTGCTCGCGTCCGCGGCGGTTGTCTTGGTCATGTTCGCGCCGGTTATTATTTATAATATTATGATGTTTAAGACAAGAGGGCATTTTGATATGCAATTTGCCGCTTTGTTCGGCCAAAGCGCGGCCGACTGGCCGATTATTGAAAGGCAAATCAACGGTAATTTTTTAAGCAATCTGATCTCAATCTTTAAAACATTAAGCGATTCTTTTTCTTTGCCGGCGTTCGCGGCGTTCATTGCCGCCACTATTTTTCTCTTGTATGAAGGAATAATATTTAAAATCGGCGCCCATTCGGTTATCTTGCTTAATTTATTGTTTTTAACAGCCATTTTTGTTTTCATCGGCTCTGCCGACAGGTATTTGGCTCTTTACGCGCCGTTTTTCGCGATAGCCACGGCTTATTCGGCGGACAGGATTTTAAATTATTTTAAAAAATTAGAACCTGTCGCTACGCGAGCGCCGATTTTTAAATACATCTTTCTTGCCGGGGTTTTTGTTTTCACGGCTTATCAGTTGATTTTTGCCGTTAACACCAATCATTTATATAAACCGTTCGGAAAATCCGGCATCGCGTATTCGCCGATAAGAATTGAAAACGCCGGCTTTAAACAACTTGACGAATATCTGGACTCCCTGCTTAAAGGGACAAAGGCGGATCCTTGGGCAATGTATCCGGATTTTAATAGGATACCGGATATGGTTGATAGGGCAAATAAAATACTTGAGGAAGCGGATTTAAAGCCGTTTTCATCTTTAATCGTGTACGACGAAAATATAAATTGGTTCGGCAGAATATGGACTATTGAAAAGCGTCGATTGTTGAAAAATTATCTTTTGTTCACTTTTGATGAATTGCGTACTCAGACACAACTTAATAAAAGCATTTTTAAAGATGTTGGCGCTAGTTCGGCATACATTATTCTCATTGCAGAAAAAACCGCGGATGTTGTGACGCCGGATACATCTTTTTCAAACAAGGCCACACAAGTCGAAAATTATTTGAAGAACGAAGGAGTGAACCCTATTAAAACAATAAAGAACCCAGCCGGAGAAGAGGCCTTTTATGTTTATTTCATTGACGATTATCAAAAATTACTGGAAATTTTAAGTTAATTAAATATGGACGAAAAATCGGCAAAAAAGAACATATTGATATTTTCCATCGCCTACGCGCCTTTTGTCGGCGGGGCCGAAGTCGCGGTCAGGGAAATCACCGACCGGCTCGGGGACTATGAATTTGACATGCTAACGGCCCGTTTGAGCCCGAGAATCGCGCGTTTTGAGAAAATCGGTAATGTGAATGTTTATCGCCTCGGTTTTGGTTTTGGCTTTGATAAATATTTGTTTCTGTTTCTCGCGCCGTTGAAAGCCCTGTTTTTAAACAAAAAAAGAAGTTACGCGCTGAGTTGGTCAATTATGGCCGCTTACGCCGGTTTCGCCGGGTTGTTTTTCAAGCTGGTCCGGCCGGGGACTCCGTTTTTGCTCACGCTTCAGGAAGGCGATCCCTTGCCGGAGATTGAGAGAAAAGTCCGGCTCGTTTGGCCGATTTTTAAAAAAATATTTTTGAAGGCCGACCATATTCAGGCCATCAGCAATTTTCTTGCCGATTGGGCGCGAAAAATCGGATATAAAGGGGATTTGAGCGTGGTTTCGAATGGAGTGGACACGCAGAAATTTAAAATTCAACCTTCGTCCCGAGCTCAGGTCGAGGGAAATTCAAAATTCAAAATTGCAGATTTTAAAGAAAAATTAAAAATCAAAAGCGAGGAAAGGGTAAT